>Ga0315914_1008044_pt1 | contig 14301 bp, 8 predicted proteins | sample MpolenodulesMG_FD_203920 | JGI IMG/M metagenome (GOLD analysis project Ga0315914, IMG submission 203920) | Medicago polymorpha root nodule microbial communities from Los Angeles, California, United States - elongated nodules | ecosystem: Host-associated > Plants > Roots > Nodule | place: USA...
CAGTCTTTTATTCCAGAACTTTCTGGTCCTTTTATTTATTATAATTATCCAGAGTTCTCTGGTCCTAATATTATAATATTTTATTACTAACCAAATATTTTCTTGAGCATATATACTTATTTAAGTTACAAGAATAATTTTTAAAAGGGTCACAATTCAAACCCCCCTTTCTTGTGACGTTTATTGCTACTTCAACTGGGTCAATGGGTTAATGGTCGAACCAGTGAGTCACTGGTTGAACTGCATTACTGAATCGGATTAAACCAGATGACTCGGTTATATGACCCGGTGTTAAGATTAAATTATTATAGGTATTTAACCAGATTAAATCTGATTGGTAAAGCTATATTTTATTGACAGGAAATAGATTTTTTTTTATATCTATTAATATTAATATAATATCTAAATTTATAAGAAAAAAAATTATATGAATCCCCAGAAAAATTATATCCATATTATTTTTTAGGGGGATATTTATTATTATTATTATCATTATTGTGAAAATAGTGACATTTAAAGATCATGTGATCTTTTTGAAGAAAAAAAAACGATGTGTTTTTTGCTTTCATAAAACGAAGATGCAAGATGCCTACATATAAAATATAGGGTAAATAGTCACTTTAGTTCTGACTTTACACCTCGATGTCACATAGGCTCCTGACTCAGGATTAAATACAAAGAAGTCTCTGATTCTGCACTTCCGTTATCACTTTAGTCTTTGGCGTTAAATAATTATGCTAAGTGTGTCACAGATACTAAAGTGAAAATAGAAAATTGTCACTTTAGTCCCTGAATCAAAAATCAGTATCCTCAACAACTTGAATCTCAAATCCCTAAAAAAAATATACACTAATATGTGACTTTTTTCTCTTGTAAAAAAAAGAGTGACTTTTTTCTAAACATCGTAGACTTTTTTTTCTTAGGATATAGTTGAATATTGTATTTTCTATAAATTGTATTGAAAGTTCTATGTATTTTTGTTATGCTTAAAAGTAAAACTTTTTTTTTTTTGGGAGGGCCTTAAAAGTAAAACTTTGTCCACCGTATTAAACAACCAAGAAGATTGTTTTTTTGACATTCATTGTGTCTTAGTGACACAAGTAAATGACCAAAAAATCCAACGGCAATTAACTGCCGGCGTGTTTTTTAGTTATAAGCCAGCGGTAGTTAACTACCGCTGGGGTATTTTAGTCTTTTACTTGTGTTTTTAGGAAGTATTGAAAGTCAGAAAAGCAATTGTCAACAACCAATTGTGTAACAAAAAATAATAATGCTGATATCATTAATTTCTATTTTTTATTTTAAATAAGACTTAATTAATCATTTGGTCCCTTAACTTAATTCTTTTTTTCACATTGGTCCCTTAACTAAAAAAGTCTCAAACTGGTCCCTTATGTATTTTGCCGTTATCTATTTTGGTCATCTCCGTTAGTTTTTTAATGTCTAATACTTTTTATATGATTTCAACCATTCGATTGAAAGTCTATTGTATACAACGGTGAACCAGAAACACCAAAAAAAAAAATTTCTTTTCTTCTTCTCCCTCCCTTTTCTTCCTTTGATCTTCATCATCTTAAATATGAAGTTCATGTAAACCCAGAAAAAATTGAACAAATAAGCTGAGAAAAAACAATAATAGATTGAATCTTTCACCATTCACAAAAATTTCTAATTAATTGGATCTCATTATTAATTAAAAAACAGAATTAGAGGGAGAAAAGGCACCAGAGGGAGAAAAGGAGCCAGCAAAGGAGAAGAAATCCATTGTTGCTGAAAAAGCTCCGGCGGAGAAGAAGCCAAAGGAAAACGGTTCAGCCGTTGGAGATAAGAAGAAGAAGAAGAGAAACAATAAGAGTGTTGAAACCTACAAGATCTACATCTTCAAAGTTCTGAAACAAGTTCACCCTGACATTGGTATCTCAAGTAAGGCCATGGGAATCATAAACAGTTTCATCAACGATATTTTCGAAAATTAGTGATCAAAGCTGTATCGATTGATGTTTGTATTAAGGAATCATGAACAGTTTCATATTCAAAGTCCTAAGCATGTTGTTTCTAAAGAACCAAAGCTGTAACGAAGTTTACAAGTTTGTAGATGTTTTAATTACTGATTAGTAACCTTTTGAAGTTGTAATGAACTAATGAGATCTGTTGATCTATTCTTTGTATTTTGATGATTAGATTAATGATAATTGGCTTCAGAAATGTTTGTATTAAAAAAAAAACAAGCAAGGAGGAGGATTGAAGGGGAAGTGGTTTGATTGATTTTTCAAAAGAAGAAGAGGTGAGGTTGATTTTGCAGTGAAAAGAACTTAGATGAAAATGGAGTAATGGTACCAAATGAAAGAAGAATGGTGGACAAAAATGATTTTTTTTTCTTTCTTTCTGGATTTTGTATTGCTGTTTTTGATGGATTGCCATGATGATTATGTTAAAGATTATGAAGGAAAGGAAGGAAGAAGATGAAGAAAGAGAAAAAGAATTAATTGTAGGTGGTTCATTGTTAGATACAATAGACCTTCTTAATCCAACGATCCTTTTATTTTTTAAACAAGATCAAAGGGTTAAAATTAACAATTTAATAAGGTCTGTGGTGGACCACCTACTCCCTCCGGTCTCAAATGTAGGGGAAAAAAAGCACATCAATTAAGAAAATGAATTGATTACATTGAAGTCATGTTAAAAAATGTACAACTTTCCAATTTTGCCTTGTCATGTTTTAGTAATAATTAATGATGGAGTGGGTTTAAGTAATAATTGTTGTGTGGAATGATGGAGTAAACCGTTGAACTCCACTGCACTAACTGAACTACTGTGCACGTGTATGAAAAGAAAGTGACTTTTGAACTCATGGAGATATGGGAACGTGAAACAACATGGGAACATGTAGCTTTCAATTATGAGAATGTGAATTTTAATGAGGGTAAAATTGGAATAGTAGCATTTATTAGGTTGATTTTACTAGACTTTTTCTTACATTTGAGACCACAATTTTTTTGCCTACATTTGAGACCGAAGGGAGTATAATATTGATCCACTTTAGATATTTAAGGTTAAAAACTAACGAAGATAACCAAAATAGGTAACGGCAGAATACATGAAGGACCAATTTGAGACGTTTTATAGTTAAGGGACCATTCTGAACAAAAGAATTAAGTTAAGGGACTGGGTGATCAATTAAGCCTTTAAATAAAAGAACACTATATTTTGACTAAAAACAAAAAAAATGTCATATTAATATTGTCAAATAAGATTATAAATTAGGAATTTGAGATTTTCAATTTAAGGGATTTAAGATGACATTTACGCATTTAGGGATTTGAGATTCAAGTTGGGGATATTGATTTTTTGTTCAGGGACTAAAATGACCATTTTCTACTTTCAATTTAGTCCCTGTGACACACTTAACAGAATTATTTAGGCTTAATAGCAATTTTCGCCTCCTAACTTTTCACTAGGTTGCGATTTTGGTCCCCTAAGAAAAAACTACAAAATCGCCCCCTAAGTTTTGCAACTGTAGCAGTTTTGGCCCCCAAGGCAAAAAAAATAAAAAATAAAAAACATGTGGCACCTCACTTAGGGTGCCACGTCAGCATAGACCGAGTCAAAATTGGCCTTGGGGGTCAAAACTGACACATGTGCAAAACTTAGGGGACGGTTTTGTAGCTTTTTTTCTTAGGGGGTCAAAATCGCAACTTTGGAAAAGTTAGGGGCTAAAACTGCTATTTAACCAATTATTTAACGTCAGGAACTAAAGTGATAACGAAAGTGCAGAGTCATAGACTTCTTTGTATTTAATCCTTAGTCAATGACCTATGTGACAACGAGGTGCAGAATTAAGGACTAAAGTGACCATTTGCTCATAAAATATATTTCACTTACCGAAACAAACAAACAATTGGTGCAGTGGTTAATTTTCCTGTCATCCCCTTTCATGTGTGCGGTTCGGATCCTATTGCCTTTTATTTTCTCCAAAGAAATTTTGCTGTTTATTTTCTTCCATTGGAATTGTGCGCATTTACATCGGCGTTAATTACATTTAATGCATATTAAATCTAATAAATGACTAATTATGGCAAAAAAACAAGAAAAAAAATATTAAACTGGATTGGACCAAAAAACCGGCCGAGTCACCGATTTTAACCGGTTTTTAACGAGTCTTACTAGTTTGTGTCGGTTTAATTACATGGCCGATCAGATAAAGGACTCGAACCGGCACACCCTTTGGTTCTCAGTCGAACCGGTTCGATCAGCCGGTCTTAGCCGATTTTTAAAACTATGAAAAAAGAATCAATTAGTACATTTTTGTGGGGTTCATATTTCATCGTAAGGACCAATCATGTATTTTTTTTTAGCAATGTTGGTTTAATTTTAAAACATAGGATTAAATATAAATTAAATTGTCATGTAAGTAAATTTCAATGGATAAATATAAGGATAATCTTCTTATTCTAAAAGCTTATAAGGTTAAGCAATTCCTTAACCCTAATTCAATGCCTTAATTCCCTCCTTAACGATTAAACTTAGTTTCCTTAGACCATCTACAATGGGGAGTCCTTCCCCTATTAAGCACAATTGTAAATAGGGGAAGGACATCAATGAATATGATGCTTAGACCACCCACTTTGTGACATCAATGAATATGATGCTTTTGAAGGTGGGTGCTTTTATATGCACCATCTTTCTCCTATTACTCATGGGTCCCATATGTACAATTAATTCTATTTTTCTTATATATTTAATTATTGTATTGTTTTGATATTAAAAAATAATTATATAATAGTTGTAACGCTTTGGGAGAGCAAAGGAGAGCACAAATTCAAGATAGACAAACTCATCTTCAACTTCAACATGATCTTGTGTAGCATATTTGGCAACGCTTTGGAAGTGATAGTCAACAAGATTAGTTGTTATTTAGATTATGTAATTTATCACCATTCATTTTATATTGTTTTATCATGTTTTAACTTTTTCTTGAATTATTAATAAAAATAAAATAAAAATGTTTGTTTTTTTTAATAATTTATAATTAAATTACTTCAATATTTTAAAATTATATAATTATGAATGAATATATAAATTATTGTTAAAATGTAATGATATAGAGTTATTGCTGGGACCTAATTAATAATTATTTTGAGGTGCTGAGTTGGAGAGATTGAGTGCTTATTATGTATTAATTATAAAACGAATGACGTGTACAGTCGGGATCCATTTAAGCACCCAAATGGAGTGCTGCATTGTGGATGGTCTTAAGCTTTTACACATGTACCTAATCTCACCCTAATTAAAGAGAAATACTTGCCTAGGATCGAACACAACATGTGGACTTTAGAAACAACAAATAAGAACATGACAGGTCATTATTATTTCTTTTAGAAAAATTAATTAATATGAAAAATGGAAACCATCATCGTTCTTGTCCATCGTGTTACATATCATGTATTGAGTTTCCATTAATTACACAGTAGAAGCCATCCTCTTGTTTCAACAATTTATCTACAATATGAATATATTGTGTTATTATGTCCAGTATGATTCTAAACAATATGAATATAAACCGTGTTATTTAACCCCCTCGCGGACGGTGATTTCGATTCTGCAACCTGCATTATTTTACAAGACATTCAATTTTATGCGTGGCTGAACCACAATTCTATAGCGGTGGTTGCTCGATATTCATTGGGCGAAATCACGGAGACTCCCACGTAATGACCATGGTGGTTGTGTTCTTCTGAGAGAGAAGGAAAAATTTCAATGAAAAATAAGGAAGACAACTTGACTTGTTTTTCAAATTTTAATTACTTTTTATTTATTGTTTTTCAAATTTTAATTACTTTTTATTTATTTAATGTGTTGTAATCATTTTATTGGGTGTGGTCAAAAATGAGGTGATAGGTGCGCTTCCATGTAAGTATTTCTCGAAAGTGCCTTGTTTACCTCTTTAAAAAAATGTGTAAGTCGCGGGGCTCTAGAAGTCATTGTAAATCAAATTTCACCCTTCAATGTTTTTTTCCTTCTTATTCCTTCTTTACGTTTTGGAATTAGGATTGGTTTTTCTCAAACAAATCAAGTTCAGACTAATAACTCAAACAATCTCTTCCCCAATTGAGTTGTTCGTCTTCCACCTCATTCCTAGACATTCAAACAACAAGAATTCTCTCCCGTTGCCGCCGCTCTCTGTCTCAAACTTCAATTCTGTTTTCTTCCTTCGTTGTTCAGGTTTTGGGATTTTACGAAGTTTATTTCAAGGAAACTGATTTACCCAATTCTACTCTCATCACTCTTCAGCTCCAATTTCCTTCTTCAACTCAATTCATTGTTGGTTGTTAAGTGAAAGGGGTCTCAATAATTGCTCATATTATTAACTGACGGGGGTTGGTGTTTTCGTTTTTCAGATTTTTTTTTCTTCAAAAGGATTATGGATTGGAAGGTTTATTTCTATAACAGTGACAACTTGATGACTGCGTTGTAAGATGGATAGGCCCAAGGTAAACATTGGTTGTTTGATTTGTTGAACTGTAACATTTTCTTAGTAGGATTTATGTTAACATTCATTTGATTTTTTAACCATTCTAAAATATGTCTTCTATTGGTTTTTATAAGTATATGTTATTGTTTAATGAGGGATAAAAATTATTTTGTATTGAAGGTTGAGGAATTAATTAGGAGGCTGCATTCAACTTTGGGATTTTTGTGGAAATTTTTGATGGAATTTATAGATTTCAAGCAATTTGAGATTCAAGAAATGTCACTAATTGATCCAAATCACTTTTTCAAGTGTACTATTTTTTTTGTTACTTTTACTTTTGCATCTGCTACATATTTGATTTAATACTTATGTGAACTTTCATCTATAACTTTTCCAAGCAGCGACTTAAAAAATTTATTTTGAATATCAACATCTCATTATATCATGGTTCAATACATTGAATCTTTCATATTCTAAAATAATATTATTGGGCTATACAACCACTTTTTCTACTATTGTTATATGAAACTTCTTCCCAATCCTTAAAAAAAAAACTTTATTCACTAGTATTTCTATTCGAAAATATGTTGTCGCTACAAATGTGAGGGTGGAGGTTCATGTTGATTCCGAGGTGGCCGTGAATACTTTGTTCAGTGTTAGGATTTGAAGTGTGTTTTGTTGCATGATGTTGGTTCGACAAATTAGGTAGTTATTAGAAAGTGAAAGTGGGTTATTCTTATTGTGAATACTTTACCTAATTTTGGTTGTGAGCACGATTCAATCTTGATGATATATGAGAATCGAGAAACTCTCAAACTCAAATTCGTCATATTTTTTATTTTCCTACTTTTTACACCCCTAGATTGTTAGTTGTCTTAGGTTTCAAACTTACGTGTGTTCCAAAATAAAAACTCTTTGGGTTTAAGTGGCTAAACACAATTTTCTCTATGCCAAATGAAACATCACTTAAAGTCTTAAACCTTCTTGAAGAAATTAGCCTCTTAGGTTAAAAACAATGTCCTACACTAGATACTAACTTAAAACTACACCAAAACTATAGTCACCTGCTAGATACCATTATTTTTAGAAATTGTTCATAGGTAAGCTGCTATATCTTGTTCATATACAGCCTACTATCCTACTTTCTGGCTGCAGGCTCGATCATCTATCCCCTACTATTTTATTTTTGTTGAGGGAATCTATCCCCTACTAATTCTCATCTTCCATTGTCAAGGTACTAGAAGATCAATTAGTGTTTTTTGTCTTTTTTCTTGGTACATCATATTATCATGGAAAAGTATACAACAACCAACCATGTATTACTCATTCTCTTACGAATACCGCTTTCTTGCTAAAGCCACTTGTGAAGCATAAATGCTCTTATTTTTGTGGAAGGACTTCCACGTTCTAGTCATCATTTACTATACGACTACAAATCTTCAATGCACATATTGAAGGCAATCCCCATTTTTCACGAGCATGCACCACACTGAGATGAAAAAGATGAAGAAAAAAAATGAACTGGATGAAGAGCCTAGTAAAAGTATCCCTAGGAACGGGTAGAATAGTTTGAGGGAGAATTTAAAACCTCCTTGTTCACTCATTTATGTTTTTCTATTTTGTTGCAACTTTTTTAAAGTCGGTTAAATTTAGACCAAAGTTGTGTACAGATTAATTCACCGAAATTGATAAAAAAAAAAAAAAAAACAAATATGAGACTTCGGAAAAACACACTCCAAAGTTCAAACCCAACTCCGCTCGAATTAACTTATATTTGATTAAATAGTTAGACACTTTATATTAGTTCAGAGTTTATTATTAGTAGTTAGTATTTCCCTCATTTATGTTTTTCTATTTTTAAAAAATTAATTGTTAGTAGTTAGTATTAGTTTAATTTTGTCTATGCAATTAGTTTAGATTAGTTCAATTTGTTGTTCTCGTCTTCCTCGTTCCTGCATATGAAAGGGATTACCTTGTATTTCATTAATAGTTTTCTGATTCAATAACAAGAGTACTGAGAATTTTAATCCACTTTCCCTATGAATGTTCATCTTTCCGCAAAATTGATAAGTCAAAAGTTTATAATTAACCATTTAACAATCACAATTATTAATATTGACTCGCAGTTTTTTTAGAAGGATGCGAAAAATATATTAATAAACCAAACAAAACCTCTCTAGTATAAGTACCGGAGAAGTTTAACTATCCAAAAAGTTCAAGTTACAATACAAAGTTATAAAAAGTAGCCAAAAGACAAAAAAATAAAATAAGAATCGGCCTTTAAACACAACAAACGATTTAGCCTCCACGTGAGGCAATCAAACTCAAACAAAAAGATAATAAGATTTCAACCACCAAAATATCTGGATTTTAACCTTTAAAAAACAGCTCTCTTATGAGTGAAGATCCTCCAGTTTCTCTCCTTCGAGATAATTTTATTCAACCTTTAAAAAAAATTATAAATTTAAAAAATCACCAATCACGCTTTGGTTCTCAGAATGAAAATGCAATTGATAAAGGCCAAAATAGAACAAGCCAACAACATTTTTTGAGAATGACATGGGACACATCATTCCCACTAGAGAAAACCTTCTCAGATGTTCATCTTTCTACAAAATTGATAAATTAAAATGTTCATAATTAATTCCTCAACAATCATAGATTCATAGTATGTCTCAAATAATTTTAGAGAAATCATTTTTGACATTAATCTAGAAGAAAAAAACCGTATGTTAAATGATTTTTGAGTTTCAGATTGTTTTTCATCTTTCCTTGAGTGATTGTTCTCTCTTCAAAATTGTTGTCCACACTCAATAGTAGCTGTGACGCTGTGTCAAAAATTGTGTGTCCAAACAATACAACTGCTAATTTTGTTCTTCCTTTTTTCTTGATTTTTTTTTATTCTTCCTTAAAAAAGGTTTGATATTATTCCTCAATATCAAAACTCGTCAATCAAGATTTGGCTCTTAAAGTGAGAATGCAATTTGTAAAGTCAGAACAACATTATTTGAGAATGACGTGACGGCACACATATCAGTTCCCACTTCAGAAAACCTTCCTCACACACATATATACAATGAACATTATAAGAAAAGTAATTAAGCCAATGTTTGGTTTGGCGTTAAGAGTTATAATTCTCACGTCTCAATGAACAAACCAACGTGATATTTAGAAGCTCGAGACAGTAGCTTCACACTAAACGTGCGGTGTGGCCATGGAATTGAATTTTTCCAAAATGATAGTAACAAAATATACTATGTTCGTCATCTTGGTGCGACAATATTTTGATTTCACGTACTATTGCGGTTTTTGTTCGATTATGATTGACAAATTAGCTCTAATCTATTGCATATTAAACAATAATTTTGACATCTTCAACATTACAAATTTGAAAGCATGGATATTCCATACATTTTAATTTCGTCGATAGTTTAAGCCTTGTAACATTTGTACGCATTTTTCTGCTATATATGATTATTAATCCGCGAGTTGTGAGTTTGTTGCAAGTTCATCCTTTTTGATTAAGAAAAGAATACATTCTTTTAAAATTCATCTTTTTTGATGCATTCTACCATTTTAAAAGAATGTATATCGCTATTTTATTAAGAAAAAAAGTATTGCTTGTCCAAAAAAAAATATCATAAAGTTATTGCTGGTCTAAAAAAAATATATCATAAAGTATGAAAGGGCCCTATCACCTAACTAATACATCATGATCGTCATCATTCATCACCTATATTCAAACATGGAATGTTTTTAAAATAAAGGACTTAGACATAAAATTTGAACACAAAAATAAATAGGAAACTCTAAAGAGCTCATCTTTTCTCTTGATGATTATGGGAAGTTGCATGTTGGCATGCTGCCAATGAATGAATGGATTAAAATAACGCAATGTCCAGCTATTTTAAATTTCTATGTTTTTTTTTGTCAATTGGAGAATCCCATCAATGTCTATCAATGTGTAATGTGCCTTTTTCTCTTTTGCTTTCGGAGGCACACAACACCACTATGCATGATAAGTGTTCTTTGTTCCCTTTTTGCAACAATTGTTGAATTTGCATTCATAATTGTTACTAATTGTGCTTGTGTTGTGAGTTCGAATCCCATGTATTATAATCACTTGAATTGATGGGGCCTAATCACATAATAATGTGCATATTTGATATTCAAACATTTTGATTCTAAAGTTTCCAATCAAAAAAATTGTCAAATAATTGCTTTTCATGAGTTGAAATTTGAACTTCTTATTCCTCCCGTTCTCTTCCCCTAGTATGTATCAATTCTATTTCTAAAAATAATGAACAAGTTTTATTACTATAATTTTTTTGAGGAAGTTTTATTACTATAATTTTAAAAATCTATTTATCGTATGTTTTTATTTATATGCTTAATACAATGTATACTCCTCTATTTCTTTTGAGAAATTGGGATATTCACTTCTCTCTATCTATCTCTATTACTCTACTTTAGTTATCTTCTTGTAATGTTGTACATGTAAGACATGAACTCGACAATAAAATTATCACGCACTTATACCCATTGATTAATCTTGTCTATTGATTTAGGACCAAACGGTTCATACTATACAATCAACAACTTAAAATGATGTTGACCATTGATTTAAAATCGGTCGAGATCTAAACTTGTATGACCCATTAGAACAAGAAATTCAAATCCTCAAATAGTAGTACATAATCCACAAAGCATGGTAATAAACAAACATGAGGTTGATTGGGGGACCATACCAATTATGACATGAAAATCAGCATGTGAAGGACTCATGCTTAGTCAATTTCACTTTCCACCTCCTTTATTCTCTCTTTTATTTTTCATAGAAGTATCCTATATATTCTTCCTAAATTATAAGTTGTTTTGGACAATTTCACATATATTAATAAATATAATTAATTTTATATAAATAAAATAAAATCATGAGTTATTTTACAAAATTATCATTCATTAATGATATAAGAAAAATAAATCAAGAAATTGAAAGAAGAAAGAATAATAGAAAGATAAACATTATTATTTGAACGGTATTATAGAAATCAACATACCAAAGAAAGTTTAGAAGGGAAATGTAGATTATTGAATTTTGCTAATTTTTAAAAAATACTTAAAATCATGGTAAGCAAAATTATTTTTCACACGATGCAGGGTGGTCATTTTCTCCCTCTTGGTAGATTGATTTTGCTAGGCTCTTATGTGCTGCAAGAGATTGTCAAGAATCAAGGATGGATCTAATATTTTTCATACTGTCCTAAAACGGTGTGGCTTGAAATTCTGATTGTTCCATCCTACCAAACATTAATGTAGTTTTTAATTTATGACCTAAACCTTACTATAGCTATTAGCTATAGTGTATAGTTAAGAGTTTTAAAAACACCTTGACCAAAATAATAGACTTTTAAAAACACTAATGATGTTTGTTAATTGTTACGAAGAACATTTAAATGACAGGTAAGAAGAATGCTATTAATTTGCAATTTCATATTTATCAATATATATATATTTTTTTATATTACCACTTTCCCTGTGCATGGTAAGTTAGTTATGTCCGGCTGTAGTCAAATTTCGTGTGATCATAACTAAGAATTTTTGTGGCTTTTCCCTCTAACCCTTCCTGTAGATCAGCATTTTTTTTAAGTTAATAATTAAAGTTTGGAGTTTGCTCGATTGAAAGATAAATAAAGTTTTGTCAATAATTATAACACAAGAAATCGAAATTAGATTCTTCAAAATTGTAGATCAATTTTTTGAGCTAAATCATTATAGGAGAAATATTAAATTACATGACCAATATGCAAAGATTTGCTAATTAACACTCTTAACCACATATAAAAGATGTTGACACAAAACTACACCAATTTTACCTTAATGCATATAACCCCTCCCCAAAATATCAACACCCAAAACAAATATACCACACATTCACAGTTCACTTTCACACATGAGCATTGCTAGGAATGAATGGGTATTTCCTTATATAAAAAGGGGAATGAATGAGAATTGAACTAGTTAGTGATTAAGGTTCCTTCAACTATTGGAATCGATGCTACATTCATGTTCTATGGTCCATAAATGACACTTGTGTGAAACTTGGAAGAATATGTACTATGGGACACGTATCCACCCGCATTTTCATCTCAACCGATACTGCAAGCCACATGGCAAGTTAATTCCAAGCTCCTTTTATAAAGACTCCCCACTCTCTTTCCACCATAAATCATGGAAGGTTGCCACTTTTTTCCTATAAAAAAAAAAAGGTAGGATTTTCTTAATGAATGTCTCTAAAGCACCCATTTAAAAGTTTCAAATTAAAAAAAAAATTATCACTTAAAAATGTTATTTTCACAAAAATTTACTATTTAATGTCTTTGAAGTGTGTTTTATAGACACTCATTACCATTTCTAAAAAAATTAAGGATCAATTAATCTCTAAAATATGAACATATTCACAAGGGTTGATGGTGTTTTACCCCCTGCAATATATGTCATTTTCGATTTTCTCTCCTGTAATTTTTTTATTTACCCCCTGTAAAAAATATTGTTTTGGAATAACCCCTGTAATTTTCTCCCCGGTAAAAAAATATTCCAAAACAATATTTTTTACAGGGGGTAAATAAAAAAAAATACAGGGGGCAAAACACTATTAACCTATTCAAAATTTAGTCAAAAAATATATAAATATAATAGACAATTTTTAAAGTATATAAACTTTGTTAATTTTTTTAGGGATAAAATTTATTAATTTAGTCTTCAATTTCATGATGTATAGACTAACATGACATATTTTCATATAATTTAAAGATTAAATTGATAAATTTAATATATTCTAGAGACTCTATAAATTTTATATATTTTAGAGATTAACTTGGAACAATATATATTTTAAGGACACAATTAATTGTTTATCAAAGAAAAAACGGATTCTAAAGGGTTATTTTAGACTTTCAATGTGTTAAGCAACAATATAACTACAGTTGTGTAAAAAAAACAATATAACTACAGTTTTTGAATCCTCCAAAATCACAAAAAACATTGGATGCATCTCGCTAAATCAATATAGCTTTTGTATAGTTTTTTCATTTGTGAGTTTATCATTGAATTCTGTCTTTCCATAATGTTGAAGTCGCACAAAAATGCCATTAAACTATTCTATACACCTTAAAGTCTGTTTAAGAATCAAGATTAAAGTTAGTTTATATATAATATTCATACACCTCAACCTAACATGATGTTTTTTATAATCAACAAAATAGTGACTTAACAATCCAAAATAAACAATACATTAGAATGTGGACAGTTGCTGTTCTGACATTTGATATGTCTTAGCAACACAAGTAAAAGATCAAAAAATTCAGCGGCAGTTAATTGTCGTCGATTTTGTAGTTATAACCCAACGGTAGTTAACTGCCGCTGGAGATATTTTAGTAATTTACTTGTGTTATTAGGAACTTTTGAATATCAAAAAAGCAATTGTGCAAAATGTGGTGTGACGTTTTTGAGTATGGAACTAATCATTAGCGACTTCAAGTCCACAAGCTTTTCATTATCATTTATAAGGATAACTTTTTGATATACTTCAAAGTCTCACATCATTTAAAAATCGAGGTCAATCATAATTTATATACAATAGACACTCGTCAACTCAAAAATAAAATCTTTGATAATAACACACTTATTTGAGAAATTGAACATAAGAATTAAGTAATGCTAAAAATACACTAGCATATATCTATTGCAATTTCAATATATTTATGATCATGGTTAGAGTAACACTGTTCACATATTTAAGAACCAAATTAAGGATTTATTAAAAATAA
>Ga0315914_1008045_pt1 | contig 14299 bp, 8 predicted proteins | sample MpolenodulesMG_FD_203920 | JGI IMG/M metagenome (GOLD analysis project Ga0315914, IMG submission 203920) | Medicago polymorpha root nodule microbial communities from Los Angeles, California, United States - elongated nodules | ecosystem: Host-associated > Plants > Roots > Nodule | place: USA...
AAAGAGAGTGAAAGAGCAAAGACCCACCTGAAGGAAGCTGAAAAGAAGAGGATTTGTTGGCCCTTCTGGTGTGAGAACGAGCTGATGCTGCAGAAATTTTTCTGCTAACTCCAGTAGCCATTGTTGTGATTGTGAGAGAGGAGAAGAATAGAAGAAAAAAATGAAACTACAGAAAGATTTTCTTCGAAAAAAAAAAATAAAGTTGAAAGATTTAGACCCGTTTATTACGATTTTGCCATTGAATAATTTAAAGATTATTTTTTAAAAAATCAGAATTTATTTTGCGTTTGTTTATCCGGTAAAAATTAGGCTTAATTGCAGTTTAACCCCTTAATTTTTTTAAAGTTGCGATTTTGGCCTCCTAAAAAAAACTACAAAATAGCCCCCTAAGTTTTGCACATGTGGCAGTTTTGGCCCCCAGACTAATATTGACTCGATCTACGCTGACGTGGCACCCTAAGTTAGGTTCCACGTGTTTTTTATTTAATTTTTTTTTGCCTTGGGCCGCCAAAACTGCTACAGTTGCAAAACTTAGGGGCTGTTTTATAGTTTTTCTTAGGCGGCCAAAATTGCAACTTTGAGAAAGTTAGGGGGCTAAAACTGCAATTAAGCCTAAAAATTATTATTTTTTTAATAAATAATTTAGTTTGTTTTAATATACCTATATAAAAGAGATTTTTTGTCACAAAAGTAATTCAATCTTTTGACATTTAATTTTCTCCCTCCTCTAAAAAAATTATTTTTCGAGAAAATGTTCTTAACAGCTTCTCATTTAAAGTTGTTTTTAGATTCTATTTTTTTTTAAATTGTAACAAACGCATGCAATACTCTTAAAAGTGGTTATTTTGATTAAAAAGTGATTCTTTTTTTAAAAAGCTATAACAAACAGGGCTTATCTATTTACGTGAGAATTAAAACAGAGACAGAACACCGATCGATCTTTTTCTTTGTTTTTTTCTTCAATTTTTGTTATTATTATATGAATCGAATATCTCTCTACACCCAAGACAAATCCTCAATTTCGTAGGATTACCGATTAAGTGGAAAAAAATGTTTTATCATCTCATCTAAATGATATTAGGTTTTTTTTTTCTTCTTCCAATTGACAGTTCTTTATTTTATTTGAATCAAACATAAACTAATTATAATTAAATTTTGATACAATAGTAAAAGTAAAAAATAACAGCAGTAAGTTATATATTGTTTCATCCGAAACTTCAATAAAAAGAACACACCAAGACATACGTGTCAGTGTCCTATTACATTTACACCCTAGTTTATTTATCATTTACCAACTTTTGTGTGTTTTTCTTTTAATTTGATATTTTATTTAATTTTTATAATTGTCTTTTTTATCAATAGAATAACTGAATTTTCTATATAAACTAGACTCTAACCCATGCGATGCACGGGTTCTTTATTAATTCATATACATTTGAAATTTAGTAATATATTTAACCGTGATCACTATTATCGTGAATAATTTTACATGCATAGAAATATTAGAAAGAAACAATAAAAGAAAAAGACAAAAAGATTAATTCAAAGAATTTAGAGAGTAGAAAAAGAATCTAAAAAGCATGCGGTCAAAGTTCTAACAACAATTAATACATCAAAATAATTGTTTGAACAAATATTTAAGAAACAAAAACGATACGCGTAACTGAAGGGAAAAGAAATGACAATTTATGAGAAGTGGAAAAGGTGGGATAAGAAGCGGTTAATGAGAAGTGGAAAATGTGGGATAAGAAATGGGGGTGCAACCAGAGTTCTAAGAACAATTAAAACACCAAAATAACTATTTGAGAACAAAAAATGATGTGTGTGATAGAAGGGAGAGAAAATAACAGTTTATAGGAAGTGGAAAAGGTGAGGTAAGAAGTGAGAGGCGGTTTTAGAATTTGAAAGCGAAATTAATTAAACAAAAATATGTGTGGTGTAATGGCAAAAACTATGAAGGATGACCACCTGTAACCAGGTTCAACTCCCACTAAGGAATTTTTTTCATAAAACTTTTTTAAGCTAATAAAAGACGGTGGGATTAGAGTTAATTAGGGTTGCTTACAATATTGTTTAACATTTAGATATGTAAAGAAAAGATAAGGTAGTGACTTTTTATGTAACCATGTTTATTTCAATTTTAACTTTTAGTTAAATAATGGCTAAAATATGGTTTTGGTCCCTGCAAATATGCCTCGTTTTGGTTTTAGTCCCTGTAATTTTTTTTTTGTTTTTGGTCCCTGTAAATATGTCTCGTTTTGGTTTTGGTCCCTAACCCCACTTTAGTGATGATTTGCACACGTGGCACATGATGACTGAACCCATTTATTAGAAAAATAGTCCCTGCAAAATCTTTTGATTTTTAAAAAGGTCCCTGCAAAATGTTCCAGGGACTATTTTCAAAAACAAAATATTTTGCAGGGACCAAAAACAATAAAAAAAATTTACAGGGACTAAAACCAAAACGAGACATATTTGCAGGACCAAAACCATATTTTAGCCTTAAATAATTGTATGTATAATTTTCTTCTTTAAGCTGGCAATTTGTCTTCATGGTGGCGTATTTGCAGCTTTGGATATGGAGAAACAAATTGCAACTACGAGCAAATGAGTCGTCCAATGTGATTCTTAGGATGGTCAAGGAGATCGAGCACTATGAGCATACTCTTTTGACGGGAAGGCCGAGGCAGCATGAAATCATTTACATCAGCTGGAAGCATCCTCACGGGAAAAGGTGAGGATAATATCTAATTGTTGACGATGACTATCACCAAATACATCTCAAAATCAACATCCCGGCTTCTGTAAATTTTAAAACAAATGAACAACATGCATATTAAATTATCAAGAAATAACTAGATTCATTCTACATTCAAGTTCCTCAAAGTTTATCATATGTGTTGTGTGTGATCTTCAGTTTGAATTCTCCGAAACGGAGATAATAATGCCAAAGCTGGCCTGGATAGCCGGTGATCAATACAGAAGCCTACTTCACACCTAAAAGTGACTTAATGATAGTCTCACTCACACCATCAGCATGAGGGAAAAGGTGGCCAGAACCTGAAAGTTCATGGTAGTGAACCCACGGAAGGTTTTGCGCGATGTACCGTTGTAGTGTGACAGGAACCATAATATCTTCATCTCCTTGCCAAAGATGAACAGAACCTTCATTGTTTGGAAATGGATTTTGAAGATCCAAAGGAGTATATTCCCATTTTCCAAATCCAATATTCAAGTCACGGTGGAGGCTTTCATATTCACCTTGTTGTCGTACCTGCTCCTGAAGCCACATAAAAAGTTATAAATTTACAACGAAAATTGAGACGAGAAATATTCCAATTGAAACAAGACATGTTATTATTATATATCATGAGAGAAAGCATTTAGTTGAAGAAAAAAACAACGCAGAATATTATGCTCAATTCAATTGAGGCTAATCTGAAATTTGAAGGTTCGATTGATCAACCACTTCTCAGATTATCAGATTCTCATAAAACTAGTTTACTATTAGTGGAGAAAACTCAAAAGATTTCATTCTTAGAAAAAAGTGCTTATATCTATAGAAGTCAAAATCTGTTCTGCATTTGTACGATAACTGCAAACATCAATTACCAAAAGGACTCTGAGTCAATAAACTTCAGGCAGTTATCCATGGATGCGGAGGGAAAATTGATAAATACAAGGCACACTATGAAGATTGATTCACTCGTTATGCCGAGTTAACCAAGTCAAAGCAGCATTGCTCTAATAACTTTCTAAATAAGTTGGAGGTTTCCAACCATTCGGGTAAAGGGATGTCTTTCCAATAATCATCTAAAAGATTGATTCGGGCAAAATTGGAAAGACATGATCAACCACTCTGAAGATTGATTCACTCGTTATGCCGAGAAGTCTTTCAAGGAACCATAAGGGAAACCTCCATCTAGAAGACATGATCATGCAATTGTTCTGTGTATTACATTACATACTTTACATTCACCATATTATTCTGTGTATTATTTATCATAGTATATTTTTAACCAAGACAAACTATTGTGGTTTTTAATTCCAGCATGATTACAAAGAATGAGCACTTTTTATAAAAAGCAACAATAGAGAGTATACAACTCTAAAAGACAACAATACAGAGCATAAAGCGTGATTACAAATAAAACTCTTGAACCTAAGAAATCGAGATTAATAAGGATAAACAACTTAATTGAGCGCTTATAGCATAAGCACTTATTAATTGCTTATGTATAAACTATTTCTATAAGAAAAGATAAAATAGTCAAATTATTTTCAGCCATAATCTGTATTCATAAATTATCCTGGAAAGCTTATGGAAATAATCTGAAAACAGCTTATGGACATGTCATAAGCTGTTTCCATAAACAGTCTCACAAGTGCTTATGTTATGTCAGTAGAAACATTCAAATAAGTCAATCCAAACAGGTCCTAAGCAGTAAAAGTTGTTCATGAATGACTTCAAAAAAGGAAGACATTGTAGGCAGCTTTAAACAGTTAAAAATAAACACATGTATCACGACCAAACTCCAATAGAATATATGCCACAAACTGAATTTGTGCAGCTAATGTGAGTCCTGATATTCGCATAAACAATCACGGCCAAAATTCAAAATCAATTTTTAACAATTCAACCAATCAAAACTATCAGCTAAATCACTTTATGTATTGCTTCTAGAAAAACAAATTCAATTTTGCAATCATCTAAAAGCTTGATACTTACCACATAATTCTCTTTATTATCCATGAACTTAGTTGCAAGCTCTTTGTCTTGTTTCGAAAGGATATCTGGACTACCAGAAATCACACTAATAATTGGGAACCATCTTTGAGTGTTCCACCAGTATGTTAGCCATGGCGTGTAGTGAGCAACACGAAGCGCCCATTGGTCATGTAATTTCCATTGGGAATAGGCTTCGGCCGTTAAGTTTGCAGGAAGATCAGGCCACCAGAAGTTGACGACTGGGGCTAAGAGCGCTGCACCTACCAGCCTGTCAGTATTGAAAAAGTTTGTGTCAATAGAAGAAAACTACAAATAAGCTAAATAAGGTATCATATAAGTGCTTATGTGTAAACTATTTCTACCAAATAAAAATAAAAAGTCAAATTGTTTTGAACTTTTGATATGCTATCTTGGAGAGCTTACGGAAATATGTTGAAAACAACTTGTGCACATGTCATAAGTTGTTTCAATAAACTCTCCACAGTCTCACAAGTTTTGATGCCAGTAGATAAACTCTAATAAGTCAATTTAAACAAACTCTAAATCGTACCTGTGAGGTATGTGCTTAAGGCAGTTCCAAACAATTTGCCCACCCAGGGAAGTACCAATGACATAGAATTTGGACCCCAATTCCAATTGATCAGCAAGCTCTTCTATATCTAAGGCAATGCTCTTTAACGTACGATTTGGATCGGGATCACTTTCTCCATAACCAGGTCTATCAAAGGATACAATGTAGACCCCTAATTCTTTGACAACATCCTGCACAAAAGCTCACATTAAATATATTATTACATATCATGAAGAAATATGAGAATGTGCGTATATCAGACAGAAAAAAATGTAATATAGAAAATTACGGGTGATAGGGTATTGGCAACCACAGCGTCATGCCTGCAACTGCTGAAACCATGGACATAGATGATTTTATACTTTGCTGTGTCTTTAGGAACACCGTGCTCTTTGTATGCCAAATGCCTTCCATCTCTTAGTTTGATTCTTGGTGCTGTTATAGGTGGTCCATCAGGAGAGCCACATATTTTGGGAGGAGGAGCTTGCAAAACTTGATAAGCCCATGCTAGAACCCCAATAAACAACACTACTAGTGTTGTTCTAAGAATTCCTGAGAGTTTGTAATGCCAAATTAAAAGGCAGATAAAAATACAATTTAAAACATAAATTATGGCCGACAGGGACTGATTCAAGACTAAAAACAATTGTTGGATATTTTGAATGAAGATTTAGTGTTGAAAGATGTCCTATAGTTATCAGAGTGTTGCTTCTATTACCTGTTAGTTTCTAGTCTCTAGAAATGTTACCTTCAATGAGAAGATTTTCCCATTCAAAAGGTCCTTCCCCGTCACCGAGAGCCAATGTTGGGAACTCTCATCCAACATCAATTCTTCTCCCACCCTTCTTTCCAGCCACGTGAACCTGTTCCCAGTTCTTCACCCACTCCACTACTTTATCCTATCCATCTTCTTGACCTTCGATTTCTGAATATAAATAGACACTCGCATAGAACCCATAAACCATCACCTCACCTTAAGGATTACATTTGTAACTCCCCATCCACCTCTAATTGCACTCATTCCATTCATGAATACCTCTCTTGTCTCAATCATTCCTCTAGCCACAAGGATTGCGCCCTTTCCCTCTAACAACTTCGAAGCCAGGAAGCACCCATGTTGGGTTGAGGCTAAGAACAAAGAATCAAAAGCCTTGGAAACTAATTGTAATTTTTCAATTCTGGACAGACTTGTTGGCGTCACTTCTATCGGCCGTAAATGGGTGTACAAAGTCAAAAGGAAGACAGAAACCGTAGGGATTGATTTCTTTAACACCTTTTCTCTGGTTGCTAAAATGGCTACTGTGAGGATGCTCATTGCCTTCGCTATCATTAAAGGGCAGCACATTCAACAATGAAACGTGGAAAATGCTCTCCTTCATTGTGAGTTATAGGAGGACGTTATGACCCAAGTTTCATGAACTCTTCCCCTCACAGAGTTTGCAAGTAGCTTAAAGTATAATACAAGCGAGTAGAGAATGGTATAAACGCTTGTCCACCTTACATTTGAGCTTAGCAATCAATCAAGTTCATTCTGACCACTCGATGCTCATCAACATCACAACTTACTTCTATAGAACCCTCCTCATTTATGTGGCCAACGTTGTCCAGGTTGAGGATCATCTTTCCGAGCTCTCCCGGATCTTCAAGCGTATCCTTGACAACAACTTTGGCATAACATATCTTGGTATCTAAAAATCCTTTCTGGGCCTTGACGTTGCTCACTCACCTAAAGGCATTTCCCTTTGCCAAATACACCACTGCCTCACTTTGCTTTCTGTCTTGGGTGTCTTTGGCAGCAAACCGGTTTCAACTGCTATGGAACCTAGATTTCATTTGCACCACGATGATGGGCCCCTTTACATTGTCATTGATATTGCATTTACTTAACGACCACTAGGCCTGATATCACATTTCCGGTTCAGCTACTCTCCTGATTTCTATCCAAGCCTATGTGTGTCATTTCAAGGCTGCTCAAAGAGCACATCACTATTTGAAAGGTTTACTGGTTCAGGGGATTTTCTTCAGTGGGAATTCTTCTCTAGATCTACACAGTTATAGTAATTCCAATTGGACAGGTTGTTCCGACTCACGCCACTCTAAAAATATTGCCACCTTTTTCCTAGGGGATTCCTTGATTACATAGTATTCTACAAAGCAGTCTATTATTGCTCGCTCAAGCTCTAAATCTGAATACCATGCAATAGCTTCAGCCACTTGTGAATTGCAGTGGCTGCGTTACTCGCTTACTGACTTACATATTTCTTGTGCTAATTTTGTCTCTTGTTAACCAAATATCCGATCTTCACCAAAACACTTCTTCCTCGGCATTTCTTCCATCTCATTTACAAGCATCGATTGATAAACATGTATCAATCTTCAACTTGTGGGGGGTATTACAAAGTTAGATTATTAGTTAGTTGTAAACTGTTAAAGTTCATAACTAACTGAACTAGTACAGTTAGATTCCAGCATGTATATAAACTTCATCTATGTTGAGTCAATATATCAGAATCTAAGTATTTCTCTTTCACTCTAGCTATGAGTTCATTATATATATCAAAAACAAAACCATTTTTATCATTCTATATTCATTCTAATTTTTTTCTTGTAACCCCAATTCTAAAGCTGAAGAACAACACGACCCATTAAACTTTGATGAAGAAAAAAGAAAAGAGAGTGAAAGAGCAAAGACCCACCTGAAGGAAGCTGAAAAGAAGAGGATTTGTTGGCCCTTCTGGTGTGAGAACGAGCTGATGCTGCAGAAATTTTTCTGCTAACTCCAGTAGCCATTGTTGTAAGAATACAAGAAAAGAATGAAAGTAGAGAAAGTTGAAAGATTTATTATGTGAGAATGAAAACAGAGACAAATCGACAAGTAAGGGAGATGAACGTTGTACTCATACATAGACAGCGTTTACCAGATCACCCCGATCTGTCTTTTTCTTTGTTTTTTTTCTTTCTTTAATATTGACAATTTTTATTTTAAGTAATTTTTTTTCTTCAATATTTTATTTTACTTGTGTTTTTTCTTTTAAATTGACGTTTTATGTAATTGTCACAATTGTTCTTCTTTATCAATAAATAACTGAATTTTCTATATAATAGTGTGTATAAATAGGGTAGTACCTTTTTATGAGTAATAGTCATCTTAGTCTTTGTATGTGTAAGGAATAGTCACATGTGACATTCAACATGGAAAAGACTAAAAGTTTCCCACTATAGGAAAGTTAATATTAACCATCAGATCAAATAAAGAACATAATCTTATCCTACACACTCAACACGGTATCTTTTGCCACTATCTTCCACCACCATCTCTCTCTTTCATACCCACCACCTTTACGGCAACCATCTCAAATTTTTCTCTCTCTAACCCCAATTTTATAACCACCCACGATATTGAGAAACCCCAATTTTATATTTTACCACTCATGTTTCTCATAACTCAGTCTTCTTATTATTTCATCTTTAATTTGATTTTATTATTCTCACTGGAATCTCATAATAGAATAAGGTAATACAAGTTAATTTGATTTGTTATGGGAGTTGAAGAAATTGAATGTGTGAGAAATTTGGAGTGATGAGTTTGAAAGGAATATGTGTGAGGAGTATGTTTTATGTGATGATGGATGTTGGTGTTTCTTTTTCCTGATTGAAAACTTGACAGTATACTTCGATAAAGATTTTTTTTTCCAGATCTCTAGGCTGTTGAAGAGTTTAATTTGATTTCTGGATTAACTGTGAGAAGAATTTTTAAGCTTTTAATTTCTCGAATTGCAAACTCTAAGTTGAAAGATGATATGACATTGATGGAGAGATGGTGGTGAAAGATAATGAAAACAAATCTAATGTTGAGTGTGTATAATAAGATTGTGTTCTTTATTTAATCTGATGGCTAATATTAACTTTCCCATGGTGGGAAACTTTTTGCCTTTCCTATGTTAAATGCCACCATAGTCACAATAGTCACTTAATGTATCAAAATTTCAAAATAGTCTAACGTTAAAAAAAATCCTTGAATACTCACAATAACTTTTTTCATGTAGGAACTGAAATTACAATAGCTAAGTATGTTGAAGGACTAATGTGACATTATTAACGAAATATTTTAATGTCAGTGAGTATTTTTGACTAACGAAGTACACAATCAAGAACTATTTTGAAATTTCGATACATTGAGGAACTATTGTGACTACTCGTTACACATTTAAGGACCAAAATGACTATTATCCCTAACTTTTTATGTAACCATGTTTAATTTCAATTTCATCTTTTAGTTAAATAATTTTATGTATAATTTTGTGTTGGCAATCTATCTTCATGGTCGCATATTGGCAGCTTTGGATATGGAGAAACAAATCTATTTTTGAAGAGATATTTCAACGTCCAAATGAGTCGTCACATGTAATTCTTGAGATGGTCAAAGGTGATCGAGCACTGTGAGTATACTCTCTTGACGAGAAGGCCAAGACAGGAGGAGACCATTTACATTAGTCGAAAGCGTCCTCATAGGAATTAGATAAATCTAAATTACGATGGTGCTTACAAGAATTCAATGAACGCCGTGAGTTGTGGCGGTTTTTCTTGGACTCAGGTGGTCGCTGACTAAAGAAGAACACTTGAAAAATTGGAGCTTGTGATGCCACTCATGCTTAAATATGAGGAACATGCACAGAAACGCAACTGGCGAGAAGACAAGATACACTAATCTTATGGTTGAAAAGTGACTTTAAGCTTTTGATTGATATGATAACATGAAGCTGTAAGCTCCATGCTACCTCACCTACTTTGGTTTGTCACATATGTGACCTTTCAAACTTATAGTGGCACACTATTTTAAAGCACATTTAACGTGAAAGAAACATGCGCCAACTAGCTAGCTATTTTTAGGCGCAATTAGAGATTGTATAATGTAAGCATTTCATAGGTTCTTCCTAGAGACTCTAGAATCTTCTTTTTAATGACATATCTCGGGCCTAAATTCCTAAAAGCGCTGGTGTATTTTTGTAGTTTTTTCTTTCTTTCTTGGGCTTTGCCCTCTTTTGTCCACAAAATAAATGAGAGAAAAATAAACATGAAGGATAGAAACAAATATACATCAAATCTAAGATTGTAATAATAATTGGACAAAATTAGAAAAATGGTCATAAATCGTGGCATGAACATTTGTCACTCCCTCGACTTGCGCACCATTCAAATTTAGAGAAATTATTTTTAAGAGGGTTAATAATGTTTTTCCCCTGTAAAATAGGTCATGTTCGATTTACCCCCCTAAGAAATTTTTGGTTTGGAATTTGTTCTTTTAATTATTTTTTTTCGGAATACTTCACTCCTCGATCTGATAGTGCATATTTGATGAAGTGGCACTCTGAGTGGCGTGCTGACTTTGCATATTGATTATGTGCTGTGCTGACTGTATAATTAATTTGTTTTTCATTTTTTAAGAGTACACGTGACATTTGTGCCTATTTTATTTTAGAAAAATAATATAAATTAATTTAGATTAATTTTAAAAAATTTTTTTTAAAAATCATAAAATTAATTTTCAACAATAAAAAAACTCGTAAAAATTAGAGAAAAAAATCATATTTTTTTCCAAAATTAAGAAGATTTTTTTATATAAAAAAAGAAAAAATTTGAAAAAAGATTGTCTAATTTTTTTTCCATTATTAAAAAAATATTATCTATATTCTGGAAAAATATTTTCAATTTTTTATTTTAAAGAAATTTAGGAAAAATATTTTTTATTTTTAAGAATTTTAAAAAAATATGATCTAATTTTTTTTTTATTTTCAAAGAATATTATCTAATGTTTTGTTTTTTTAGTTAGGAAAAATTATTTCGAAAGTTTTTATTTTTTGTATAAAAATTAAAAGACGAACTTCTTAATTTCGAAAGAAAAATCTGAACTTTTTCAAAATATATTTTCTAATTATTTTCGTAAATTTTAAATTATATTAAGTTCTAGAATTATACGAAAGTAAGAAAAAATTTAAAAAAATCTGAATTTTTGCTAAATTTAAATTTTTCGATGAAAATCTGAAATTTTCCTGAATTTTTTTTTGTAGAAAAAATTTTTAAAAATATTTTTCGAAAAAAACTGACCTTTTTTTTAATTTCGAATTTTTTTTTCTAATTTTGTTTTTTGAAAATCAAATTCGAAATTTTTTAAAAATCTTCTTAATTTCGAAAAAAAATCAGATTTTTTTTCTTCTAATTTTTAGAATTTTTAAATTGGTTTTTTTAATGTTTTTCCTAATTTTTTAAAATTATGAAAAAAAATCTTAATTATTTTTTTGATTTTGTAAACTTTTGAAAAAAAATATGAATATTATTGTGATTTTTTAAAATTTGTAAAAATTAATTTTCATATATTTTAAAAATAAAATCTGATGTGGATTGTTTTTTATACACGCGGCCAATTAAAATAAAAATGTCATCTCAACGCTACGTATTAAATTATGCTGAGTTGGATATGGGAGAGGGATATTCCGAAAAAAATAATAATTAAAAGGACGAATTCTAAACCGAAAATTTCTTCGTGGGATAAACTGGAAATGTCCTATTTTAAAGGTGAAAATCACTATTAACCCTTTTTAAGACTCATTGTTGCATAAAAGGGAGATGTAATTATTCCTTTTAGTGAGGAGGAGGTTAGACAAGCAGTGTGAGATTATGGCAGCTTCAAAAGTTTAGGTCCATCTGATATTAACTTTTGGTTTATTAATGATTTGTGAACATAGATTAAAATGGAGGTGATCTGCTTCTTCACAAAATTTCATAGCAATGGAAAATTGTCAAAAGGACTAAACAATACTTTCATAGCAATTGAATATATTTAAAACTTATTGTACCAGTAGACTTGATTTATTAGTTCATAAGAATCTTAAATCATTATTCAACTGAGTAATAGCTTGGAAAGGCATCACCACATGTGGCGCCACAAGTATTACTAGCAATAGCACCAACACGAGCAAATTTTCTTTGGGTATTCACCCGATCATATGTTGCATAATCTGGACTTGATGCCATATACGAAATCTTACCGAGCCCTGTCTTAGGACGGCCCCCTTCAGTGTACGAATTCTACGAATGCTTCAAGGTGTTGATTGTTGAAATTCCACCACATATGTTTATAGAGTTATATCTGTCTCTTTCTCCCAAATTTGCAATCGATCAGCAGGACCACAAGCAAAGACGGATCCAGACAATGTAGTCATATGTGGCTATATTATGTTTTGGTCTATAATACTATATATTCAAATGATACAGAACCATAGCAGATTAAGCAAGTTGGCTAAGCATGTAGGTGTGTACCCTCCAACCTTTTGATGCAGGTTCGATCCCTGCAGGCTGCAAGGCAATTTTTATGATAAACTTTTTAAAATTAATTAAGAGTGAAGGAGTCGAAATTCAATCTCTTCTTTATATCACTTTTGTATTTTGGACTCTACGCATGTATATAGACTGATGACATATGAGAATACCTTAAAAAAGCTTTCAATGAGTATCATGAAGTATTTTGGTCTCTTCACATCTCAAAATCCTAATGGTGTGTTTGGTTTAGAAGAGAGATTGTGAACAAAGAAATAGGTGAGAGAGAGTTTGTAAAGAGAGAAATAAATGAGAAATAAAGTTGATTTAATAGGTTGTTTGGTATAAGAGAAAGATAGAAGAGATAGAGAAGAAAGAAGTGTTGATTATTTTGAAATGTACCAAAATACCCCTAAGTGAAAAACCTTATATAAAAATTAATTTAATGTTTTTTGAGCTATTTATTTAATTTTTTAAATAACTTAAATCAATTTTCTAGTAATTTAACCTATTAGATTATTTTTTTAATTGAAAGTAAAATGTTATATCATTTTTGTAATTTTAGAAATTATAAATTTTAATTGATAAATATTGTTATTATAACGTTAAGTTTTAAATTTAATTGACTAAATCAACTAATAAATATCCATAGTTAACCCAAAGATCATCATGGTATATACAGACACGTTTTTCCTTTCGTCTCAGCCACAATCACTTTTTTGTTAGTATTATTAACTTCTTCTTTAAACACAAATTTTCAGTTTTAAATTGATATAGTTTTATGATAAGTCCATCAAAGATTGTTATTATTAAACTCCAATTAATTTTTAATCTCTGTCTTCTCCTCTGTCTTTTATCGACTTTATTCACAGATTTATTCTGTAATTTTTTTGGCCACTTAAAAGAAAAATCCCAGAGTAGAGAAGAAGCTTCTCTCCATTATTTACAGAGAAACAGGGGTATTAATGGAAAAATGAATCAATGAAACTTTCTCTCTGTTTTCTTCGCAGGTTAGAGAAGATGAAAAAAGGTGTGGGACCCGCGCTGGTTTAGTCTCTCGCCCCTGTTTCTCTCGTGTTCCAAACGAAAGAAATTGACAGTTTCTTAGCTATTTCTCTCGTCCATCTTTCTCTCTCTCAATCCAAACAGACAGTAAGAGTGTGATTGGATGAGGGAATGTGATATTTTGAGGGAATTCAAATACTGTGAATTCCATTGTTTGGATAATAATTTGAAGAATTTTCAAAATGATGGAAATTTATGAAGTATTTTGTTCAAGTTAAATTTAAAGAATTTTAAATGACGCCTAAAAGTTAAGAATTTCAAAATTCTTCATTGTTATAATTTTTCAAATTTTGCATTTTGATCCTCAAATTTTCCAAAATTTTCAATTTGACCCAATAAATTTATAAAAAAATTGCAAATTGACCCTCAAATTTTTCAAAAATTATAATTTGACCCCTCAAAAATTTTGAAATTTGTAAATTGACCCCTAATTTCATTTTCCAAATTTGGCCAAAAAAAATTAAATTTATAAAAGTTGCCCAAAAATTATGACAATATTTGTTTTTATTTCTCCATCCAAACAATAATATTTAGGAATTAAAGCAATTTAATTGAATCATTTGAATTACCTAAAATTTTAAATTCTTCATAATTTCTCAATTACTCCATCCAAATACACT
>Ga0315914_1008046_pt1 | contig 14299 bp, 9 predicted proteins | sample MpolenodulesMG_FD_203920 | JGI IMG/M metagenome (GOLD analysis project Ga0315914, IMG submission 203920) | Medicago polymorpha root nodule microbial communities from Los Angeles, California, United States - elongated nodules | ecosystem: Host-associated > Plants > Roots > Nodule | place: USA...
TGGTAGTTAAATGGGTAATTAGAATAATTTTGGGTGTTGAAATGGTTATTATTGGGATCCATTTCACTAAAAACAAGATTAAAACTTCACTTATTTTGCTAATAGAAAGATAATAATAAGATTAAGACAGTGAAAAACTTGGTTTTTTTTCTGTGTCCAAATCAAATGAACCAAGTCTCTATTTATAGAGGGGAAAAAATCATGAATTTTGGTAAAATTTTTTTTTTTTAAAAAAAATAATTTACAATGAAATAATTGAATTCAAATTATTAAAGTGATAAGAATCCGGACAACCAATCAGATTCAGCCATGTGTCACACACTATCCACAAAACATCTTCTCTCTCCGCCTCCTGCAGCACCAGCCATTTTTGCCCAACCAAAACGTGCCACGCGTACATGTGCTTGCAGGTTCAACATTGTTGAATGATTTCAACATCTCTCTCATCCACTTCATCATTCAACAATCTCCAACATCCCATTGGAGCAAAACTACATGTTGAAAGTTGCATTCAACACTACAATTGAACATGGTATAATGAGGATTCAAATGAAAAGTACTTAAGTAGACCCCACTAACTTTACATCATTAAACAAAAATAATTTATTTATTAAATTATAAATTACCTCATAATATTTAATTATAATCCTTAAAAAAATTAAATTATAAAAAATTAATTTATTCGTATGAACTTAAATTTCTGCCACATTTGCTAATAATTTGAAAATGAAAAAATTAACATTACAAATCTTACATTCCTTCGTTAAATAATAATTTGCATGAATTACATTTTATTTAAAATGATGACAAATAGATAACATAAAATTTAAAACAACTATTAATTATTAAAATATACTTTTTTTAAGTGGGACCACATAGTACATATTTTATTATTTCTTTTAAACTCGGGACCCGTTAGTTACTTAGGAGAAAGAAAGTCATTATATAGTTACACATTCCTTAATGGGGGCTTATTTTCTCTTCCTCGAATGGAGGGTCCTTAAGGGAGTTGTTAAGTAAGGACCTTCCATTGGAGATGCTCTAAAGTGAACTAACTTTATAGGTGGTCTACCATAAGAGGTATTCTTCCATGGTCACAAGACCAAATCAATAATGTTTGGACACACACATAAAAAGATTCTCCTCAAAATATTCAATCATCTTTTTTATCAACTTCCTCTTTATTATTAAAAAATACTTCTTTATGTGTGTGTGTGACCGAACACTATTTCTTTGGTCCCGTGACCATATTAGAATTTCTCCTACCATAAACCTTATTAAATCTTTTATTTTCAACCGTTTGATTTTTTTTAAATGAAGACGTTGAATCATTGAGGGATTTATTGTAGCTTATAATGAACCACAAACCCCTAATTTTTTTCCTCCATCTTCTTCCCCATCGTTCATCTTTATTCAGAATATTAAAAAATAAAACAGAAAATAAAAAATATAACAACTTTTTCAACAACCACAAACACTCCAATCTCAATCCCAACAATAACAGCAACTTTATCAACAATAAGCAAAATTCGAAATTCAATATTAAGCAAAATTGAACAACAACCACACTCAAATTTCCTCCTGAGATAGAGATTCAATTCAAAAACTTGTGGAATACCCATAAAATTTAGTTCCATGGAAACACAAAGGGACAATAGACAGAACCCATAATTTGAAGCCCTAATTCCCAAAATTCTAACCCTAACTCAAGTTTAGAACCTTCAAATTATAAGAATGGTGGTGTAATTTAAGAAGACCCTGATTCCAGAACCTTCAAATTATATTCTTTCTTCTTCAAATTCGAGTTCTAAAGTAGCCGAATGGGTATAAAGAGCCTTAATATCAATCTTATCCGGTTCGTTCCAAAGTAGCCTCGAGAACAATGTTGATTGTTAATGAGGACTCATGGTGTGTAGGAGAATGGGTATACAGAGCCTTAATACCATTGATTTCGTTTTTTTCTCATGAGCATAAGTGGAAATCAGGGTTCAAGCCTACAAAATTTAGCAGCAGAAGATCATTGTACTCTTTCATGTCTATGGTTGAAGATCTTCGATTTTACATCTTTTTTATTTTTCATGTTCGATCTTGGTGATGGTTGTTCTATCCCCATTGATTTTGTTATTTTGGGTCATATTGTAAATGAATCTATGTTTTATTTGATGTGTTGAATATATGGAAGTCATGAATTTATGATGAATGTTGATGAATTTCATATGAATATGAAGAAGTGGTGGAAGGACGAAGATGAGAAAGGGAAAAAAAATTAGGTGCTGGTGGTTAAGTGTGGTATACAATGGACTTGCAATCGAATGGTCAAAACAATATCAAAAATATTAGACATTAAAAAGCAAACATACAGACCAAAATGGTAAACGGCAGAAGATTTATGGGACCAAATCGAGACACTTTATAGTTAAGAGACTAAATTGAAAATCAAAAATAAATGATGTATTAAACCAATTAATTAATACTGAATTATACTATTAACACTCTTTTACCATATTTTTCTTAACATAAATTCTTTTAATGATTGAATTTTTTTATAATTTTTTTTTCCGTCGTCCCCCGCACGTCATCTGAATTTCTAGATCCGTCCCTAAGTTATCCAATCGGAACCTAAAATATTTCATGGCCATTTTTTATCCTTGCTTTTAAGTCAATTCATTTATATTATTTTAAATTTTAAATTTTCTTTCACAGTCATATTTAGAATATTACTCACTCCGTTTCAAAATACATGTCGCAATTTTACAATGTGCACTATTCACATAATTTACTTTGTGTGGTGGTTGATATGTATTTTGAAACACAAAGAGTACAAATATTCACATATTTTAAAGGTGGAGAAGTGGAGTGTCCGAGTTTCAAACCTTACTCATCCTATACAATGTCACTATCAACTACTGATCTAATCTGACCACAAATATACAAAACATTTTATTAAGGCTATTTTTGTTTCTCGTCACTTTCCATGAAAGCAAACATAACATAGTGTTGAGTTTGAACTCTCATTTCAGACAGAACCCTAAATAAAAATTCCGCAAATTCATCATAGCTTCACGAAATCGTTGTTTCTTCTACCGCTCCTGTCACAAAGGAAACAAACTAAGGTACAAAATTCATAAACCCTTGTTTCTGCGTTTAATTGATTCTGCAATGTTCTGCATTAGCTAGAAATTTATGCAATGTTCTGCATAAACTATTGTACGTTGCAATAGTAGCAGAATATGGCTTAAATTTTTGTTGTGATATTTTAATTTGTGGTTTTTTTATTTGTATGAAATCTCTGTGTATTTTTTGTAGCAGAATCATAGGACAAAATGAAATAATTTTCAGTTTTGTTGGTTTAAAATTGCTCGAAATATAATTGAATGGTAATCAGCTTTTGATTGCTTTACGGAGGTTGAATTCTACTGTTTACTGTGATAATTTTGATCTTCAATTGTTGCATTCAGAGAAGAATTGATAAAATAGTGTAATTTTGGGTAGAAATAAAAGTTAAAAAACACCAGCTGGTTCACGAACCTTATAAATCAGTTCAGTTGGGTTCGAGATAAAACATGAACAGTTTGGTTTGATTTTACCGAACTATTTTTGCAATTCATTTAAGTTCTTATTTCCTTTCTGAACCCACGCCTGCAGTTTCGCATAACATTTCGACACACCAGATCTGCAGATTGTCAGCAGCCACCGTGTACGGAGGAAAACCTTTCCTCCACTTCGTCAAAACTTTGAAGAAAAAAAAAACCCTCCATTTCACAATGCAAGAATTAGAGCAATGGAAGGAACAAGCTTCTCACCTGTTGAATGTGGCAAATGATTATCTTCGCGAGGTTCCCCCCAATCAGCTCTATGCTGCTGCTGCTATTGCTGTTTTTACAACCCTACTTCTTTTACGTGAGTGAGTTTGCCTTGTTGATTTTCCACTTTTTTGATAGATTCTGAGTTTTTCATTTATGGTTTTTGTTTTTTGTAGTGCGGTTTTTGAAGCACACCAAGTCGAACACCATTGTGTTGACGGGACTTAGTGGAAGTGGGAAAACTGTTCTCTTCTATAAGGTAAGCTAGTAATAATGTTTTATTTTATTTTATGTTATTCCTAAATTCTTTTGGTTTAGTTAGTGAATTGATGAGTTACCGCACCTGCTTTTTTTGTTGTGTGTGTGTGTGTGTGTTTCCATGTTGGTGCAATGGTTAAAGTGTTGTTGAGTTCATGTTCACAATGTGCTTAGTTTTGTGTTTATTTGTGAAATAAACATTGTATGCATGAAATGAAGTGAGACTAGGTACATTGAATGAATTGTGAGGCAGGATTTTGTTTGTTGTTCTGGTATTTAGCAATTATGGTCTTGAACTACGACTGTGATATTTGTTTTGTAATCTGAAAACAAGAAATAAATTGATTTTTTAAGTCTAATCTGTAGTAAGCTTTCAGTCATTGCTGACAAGTTTTTGAACTGCATAGCCTAGTTTAGTCTGTAATATTACGGCAAAAAGAAAACACAATTGTAATTAATTAAGACCAAATATTGCTTGTCTAGTCGTTGTATGTGAGGAAAAAAAGGAGTCAAGGTTAGGTTGTTGATAATAAACTGAGAGCATGTTATTACATTAGCTAGTGTTACATGGTGGGATATAATCCAATTCTGTATGTTATACTAGTATTATTTTTCTTCTATTCATATTTCCTGTGCTGACATATTGTTCTCGGCGCACTTTCTTATGCCTGTCAGCTTAGGGATGGCTCTACTCATCAGGGTACTGTTACATCAATGGAACCTAATGAAGACACTTTTGTTCTTCATGGCGAAACAACAAAGGTAGTGTTAGCCTCTTGCACTCAAATACTTGCATGAATGTACAGGTTTAGGCATGCAAAAATTGTCCCTCATCTATATTCAATGAGAATAATCATATTTTGTTGTTAATTGAGGAATCGCTTTTGGCTTGTCAAATTAGTTGGAATTATATGTAGTATTCTTATGATTGTTTAATGATTTGGAATCAGATCATACAATAGACCATATTTGTCTCATGTTTAATTTTTTTTTTGGTGACAGAAGGGAAAGATAAAACCAGTTCATATTGTTGATGTTCCCGGACATTCTCGTCTTCGACCCAAGTTGGATGAATACTTGCCTCAAGCAGCTGGCATAGTCTTTGTTGTTGATGCTTTGGACTTCTTACCAAATTGCCGTGCTGCCTCAGAGTAATTCCTTTCTCCATTATGTTGCTAGTTATCATCTTTTTATAAAGCAACACTCTATCAATATTAGCTGTAAGCCATGGCGGGGAGTGTTAAAAACTCTAAGACATTATAGCATTATTAATTTAATAAGTCACCATTTCTCACTTTTCCTGAGAAAGAAAGGATATCAGTAATTACAAAGATACTGACATTTTGTTATACGTGTTAAGGTACCTATATGATCTGTTGACTAAGGGAAGTGTTGTGAGGAAGAAGATTCCACTGCTTATTCTCTGCAACAAAACCGACAAAGTCACTGCTCACACCAAAGAATTTATCCGCAAACAAATCGAGAAAGAAATGTATGGCTTCAAGTCCTTAAATTTGTTTACTTTTACTCATTTGATCATGCAGCAACTACTTCATCCTTTCATTTTATATATGTATGCACATTCATATGCTGTTGCTGTTGATTGGTTTTTATTGAAGAAATATATTATACTTTCTTTCAACTACTCAAATCCTTCTACCTTTTCTCATGGCTAATGGTCTTAACACTCGGTCAAATGATTGGTTGAAGATGTTTTGTTGAGAGAGAGTTGGGGTAGCACCTATAGTAGAAAAGATGGTGGAAAATAGACTTAGGTGGTTTGGGGCATTAGGCATATAGAAAGAAGACATGTAGATTATGTGTTAAGCAGATCAGATGGAGGATAGTTAGATCACTAGAGGCAGAGGAAGACCTAGAAAAACTATAAGAGAAGCTACTAAGAAAGATCTAGAGATTAATGAGATGGATCCAAATATGGTTTATGATATAACATTATGGCGTAATTTGATCCATGTAGCCGACCCACTTAGTGGGATAAGGCTTGGTTGTAGTTGTTATCTTCAAAATGCACATGCTATGCAATGTATAGCAGTCTGATACTCTGATTATTTTCATGATTTCATCTGTCGAATACTCAGCTTTACTATATTAACCCTTGTTGCTTTTTCAGCGAAAAATTACGGGCATCGAGAAGTGCAGTTTCAGATGCTGACGTTACAAATGAGTTTACTTTGGGGGTGCCCGGCGAGCCATTTTCCTTCACACAGTGTTCTAACACAGTTACAACTGCAGATGCTTCTGGTTTAACTGGGGAGATATCTCAGCTAGAAGAGTTTATCAGAGCACACGTGAAGCCGTAGATGGATATTATATTTAAACTTAGATTTTTCTTAAATTAAATCCATTATGAATGGGGTTGTTCCTTTTGGTTTTTACGTCTTAAAACTCAACACAGGTTGGACTAAGAAAATACGGAGGGGAGGGGAGGGGAGGGTCAGGGTAGGAATCACTATGTTTGGATCAATGAGGATAGACTTCATTGGAAGTCCTGGAATGTTGATTGGATTATAATGATTCAACTATTATATGTCTCAGTACTTGCATTTGCTTTATATATTCTTAAATACCAATCATTGTCCTTTGTTCGCCCCAACCTCAGCTTTATTTTCATAACGTTTTGGCTGCTGTTTTTCATTGGATGTCGGAATCGAGAAAAATATAGACGCATTTTACCAGCAAGGTGCAGCTTCGAACATCATTTCCCTAATCTTGCAATCATTTTGACCTTTCTCATCACGAAATGATTGACGGCTAATAGTACACCCATGAATTCCTTTTTTGTTTTTTTTTTCTTTCTCTGTTCAATGTCTAATAGTTTTTATAAGTTGTAGCTGCACCATGCAGTCACTATATGGCCGTTAAATCTAAGAGAAATTCTGAATTTCAATCCAACTTAAATTCAATGGCTCGGCGGTGGTGGCGGCACCTTACACTATGTGCCGTGGATGATCTGAACACGTTGGTCATTCATGATTATGGGGCATGCATTGTCTCAATAGAAGAGTGGTGACCTAATATGGATTTCACATTATTGAATTATCATTTATTATAATCTTCTTGAAGACATGTCAGAAACGTTTAGGATTCAAATTATTTGTTATTGTGGTGTTTATTTCATTAAAGCACTTGGGGATAACTACACCACTGATCTCTACTGGAGTTGGTGCCAATTATATTAACACCATTTTTGTTTGTAAAACCATATCTACTTCCTGTTCTTACACTTTGATGCTCTGTTTGTTTCCCTTTAATATCCTGCTTACAACAACTCCAAGTATTACTTAATATACATATCTCTTTTAATTTACGTAAAATCATTTTATCAATGTATGATATTTTGACAAATTTAACTAGGATGGAAGGCATCACATACACTAACTTTCAACAACAGGTCAGAGAACTTTTATGGGGTTAATATTAAACAATCAAATAATAGATACAAATATGCATCCCCAAAATTACCCCTCACATAAAACTGACAATCCTCTCAGCACTTCTTTTGGGGAGAAGAGGATCTAAATCTTGGTGTCTTCTATTGTTTCATGGTCTAAGGTAGACCAATGCTTAAAAATCTTTCAAAACTCCAACAACTATCGGTGTTTCTCCCCGTCTGTAGAATGATTAGTGTTGTGGAATGTATTATCACCGTAGAAACTGACAAGAACCAGAGAATAATCTCGACAACCACAAGTGCTTCAACTTCACTATCAAGGCAAAGAAGCCATAACATGGAATGTGCATTATACCAACAGCCAAGTACCTAAAAGTCCAACAAGATGGCAACAAACTTGTATCAGTTCAAACTGCTCATCAGCAATAGATAAGATAAACATGTGATGTGACGATATAAATTGTTCCCTGCTTGCAATTTATTCTATGTGTTATATTTGAAGACCTAGACCATAACATAATATGTACTACCAGTCAAAACAGTTTCAATGTGCTAGTCAAAAAATTATTCTCTGTTGAAATATATGTCAAATATTAGAGGTAATTTTTTTTTCTTTTGCATGGTGTATTTGAGTATTGGTGACCAATGGAATTTAAGTACATACCATAAGGGTGCATATGGTGATGACAAATCAAGGAAAGGGTAAGGCCACCTGTAAGAAAAGGTTAGAAGATTATGAACAGAACTGTACCGATTGAAAAGCAATAGAAAGAAGATGGGATACACAGTTTTACCAAAGCGAAACAACGGCATGGATGATCCACTGAAAAATCACAAATGTAGCTGTCCACAAGATAAAATATGCAAATCGAAACACTGGAAAGCTCTGCATGTGTTAAGAAGAAATAGTTGTTGTAAATTTGAAGTAAGATAATTAAGGAGAAGTATAAGCAAAGCGAGGAAAAATAAACTCACCATGCAGTTCAGTGATGTTTCACCAAGGAGGAGCACAGCATTAACAGAGTGCATACCAACGGTGAACTGCAAATTGAAAAGTAAAAACATTATCAAATAAAAGAAGATATGAGCAGCAAAAGACCGACATGTTCTTTTAGAACTGAAAGTAATCAGTATTTAAATTTATAAACTCCTATTCACCTTTCTGCATCTTCATTAACTATTCATCATTAAGGTATTTCAAGAAACAACTAGCCATTAATTACAAATTTCATGAGGTAGTCAATGTCTAGCACATGCTGGTAAAGCACAAATGCTTTCATGTTGATTACATACTAGTAACATCAATATTCAATCGATATCTCCAAACAGTTTTAATGTATGTTTGATTCCACTTTTTGGGGGAGGTAATAAAATTGATTCAAGAGGTATAGAATTGATTTTAACATGTTTGGATGCTCTCGAGTAGTATTCACTTAGTCTCTAGAATTTGAAGCTTTTGCCTCTACAATTGATTTTTAGACTCGAATTTATCATACAACTCACTTTTACATGAATGCATCCAAACATAAATCACTTCACATTCAATTCACTTTTAGGCATAATCAATTTCACAAAATCAATTCATTCAAAATAATTTTTTGTCGCAACAAAACCAGAAAAGAATGAAACTACTAAGCACATACCAACAGTCCCCAAAAACTATGTGGATACATTTCATTAGGGATTAGGATTTGATTTCTTCTTCTTTTTCTGTTGATTATTTTTTCTTTCTTATCTTATGTAGCAAAAATGTTGAACAGTCCCCAAAAACTTTATCTATCAGTATACTAGAATAACTTTCCCAAACAAATGAAGAAATTACAGGCCAGGGACAAGATCAGTTGTACTTACAATATCCAGACGGAAGTCTTTGGATGTCATAAATGGATAAATAACGAGCCAGAAAACAAGGTCAGTGAGCATTGCAGCACCTGCACAAGTCTACATATTTAAAAGAAAATTAAAACAAATTGATAGATCTCCTTCTGAGTTTAACCAGTTAATAACACAATAAACTCCAAATACTATTACTGGTTTTCATTGATAAGCTGAACGAGAACAAAAAAACATTGAAAAGTTATATATGACTGTAACAGAGAGACTGCTTCACATCCCTCTGCAAACTTCTGATCATTGCACAATTGTTCATCGGCAATCCCATATTTAAAAATAATGAGCTTTGGATGTCAATTAAAGTTTTGAACATTTTACTCTTTATTCAAATAGTTAACCATGACTTTTTGATCCGGAAGATTGTGACTAATTAAATTTCTTGGTAAGGATAGCATAACTACTAATCCAATCTAAGCAAATAGCAAGATCCTTTTTCAGCCAAGTGTTGTAATCACAAATAGCGGAAGGAAAAAAGTGGTTTGTTGAAATTCTCTATGCTACAGTGCTATAATGTTATTATAATCATCATTTGACAACACTTTGTACTAAATCACATATTGCAGAACAATAACAGTTTGTTAAAATTAGGCTATGCTTTAGTGTAATTATAGCTGCTATTTAACAACATTGTTTCAGCCATGATTTGAACAAATACTATTACAGAAGAAACTACTTCACCTAATTTTATAAAAAATGTGATCTTTATTACAAACAAGAAGGAAAGGACAGCTAAAAGGAAAAGAAATTCGCCGAAGCTGGTCAGGCTCTAAAGAAACTACTTGCAGAGTATCACAATCACAGAGAGAGTATACAAATAATTTTGTCTCTTAATGAGTTTGAGTCAGTGAAACACTCGATAAATAAATCAGATGTTAACCAATGTCGTAATGCAAAAACAATGACAACATCTAACGGTATTGTAACCACTGGATTCATCGATGATAAATTCTGACACCTTGAAAAGCTAGTTAAAACCTTTAACGTGTTATATCATATAGAAACCCACTTTTTCTACCAGAGTAAAGTTTTCCGTCTCAAGCAAACTTTTTCAAGCTAAACATTAATTTGAGTATTTAACAAAACAAAACTTTCCATTTTTTTTCAATTTACATATCTTTTGTTAGAAACCCAGTTTGGGCCTAAGCCTGACAAGTGTGCTAGATAAGGAATCGGTTGTATTTGCTAATATGGGGAGTTTGTTAGAGGAGGAACCATCAATATATGGAGAGGGCATGGTAAAGGGAAGGGAGGACACTCAAAATAATTTTCAATTAGAACCTAAGAGGTTTGGGCAAAGAGATAGTTAATCACTTTTCTGAGGAGTTGTGCTCTAGGGGTACAGGGTGTTTTCCTTTCTATAACATATCTCCTTTTCAATCAATAAACGACTTTTTTTCATTAATTATAACCAATTTCTATCTCAAAACCAATATTATAATGAAAAAATGACAACTGCATGTTCTTAAACAAAAGTTATACTTGAAAGTGAATTTTCAGTTGTTGCCAGTGAGGCAATGACTCAAAGTTGGACACAGATTTATTAAAATAAATGTCATGCACTACGCAAATAAACACCAATAAAATAATTAAGAGTAAATTACCTGAAATAATATTTGAATAACATAACCCCACACACCAGCAGTGTTTCGATTGAGAGATTCCTGATTGGCATACGACCTTTTAGATAGGACAGGTATATCAGAAATCCCATCAAGCGTTGGAGCCACATAAGTGCCTCGTTCTCTATCTAATGTGTTTCCCTCAAATTCCTTGTGGTTAAAGCAACTTCTATAGAAGGAAAAACAAGATGCGAGCTGAAATTGAAATTATGAGCGGAAGTCACTTAGAGAAGATTGAAATGAAAACATAGAAAAACAAAGTTGATGGACAGGTTCATCAGTTTCTTCTATGGAGCATATGAACATATAAGAACAGAATTTCAATAATCTGACTAGACCAAATTCCACCCTACCCCCTAAAAAGATGAAAAAAATGCAAAACTACAACAATACAAGGAGAGTCAGAGAAGTGAAGTGTTACCGCAAAGTAAATAGTGACCAAAGTAAATGTCCATCTGTTCAGGAGCCAAAAAAGAAAGAAAGAGAATCAGCATACTTATAACAAAAAGGGATGCTCAAGATAGCAGTGTTTCATCAAAACAAGATTTCTTCACAAAAAGCTCATTCAATACAGTTAACCAATGAAATTGTTTATTGGCTGGAAAACACGGTAAGTGAATAGCTATAATTTTGTGCCACAGTCTCCATTACGTGTTCGTGGTATTATCGTGAGATATTATTTCATGGCATTGTGGCGCTATAGTACTTTAGCGTAGCGGAATTAGAACAAACCATCCGCGTTCTGAAATTGACATCATTGCATACAATTTTTTATTTTTTTTGACTCAAATGCATACAAATTTATGAACCTTGGAAGTTTAGTTACTTACTTCAAGCAATAAGTTTAATCTAATTTCACGTTTTAGTTTCAACTATCATGCAAGACAGTAATATATTACACAGTGGAATTTAACTTACTGAGTGTAGAAGTAAAAAATGCCACCTCCGTCAACAACTACATTAGCAGTGAGCAAACCCAAAAGCACAAAAAAAGAAATTATTCTGTAAGCAAGCAACCAATTAGGATGAATTCCTTTAACACATGTATTCCATGCTTCATCTTCATATAGCAACCCAACCGTTTCTCGCCTCCCTTCTTCTACCCTCTCATTTCTTGATTTATTGAATTCTTCATACTTCCATATCAAAAATGATCCTAAGCCCATTGTTAATAAAAGAAATATTGCACATATGAAGAATCTCCAATTCAACCAATAACTCAAGGTATTAGTATCCGGTGTCATGGTAGAACTTAGAAGCCAAGTTTGGGTGGAGAATCTTGTTAATTCGGCTTGAGAATCCTGTTAATTCATGTTGAAATTCATAAGTTGCTAATACTTGGTTTGATAAATATAGGCATATTTGGATTGGCTTATTTGAGCTTATATATTGATATTATATACTGTTTGGAAGAACTAATAAAACAACTTATAACAACATGTTCATAAGTTGTTTTCATAAATATCTTATAAAAACAACTTATAGCTTATATGAAATCAATTTAACTTTATTTTATCCCTTGTTATAGAAATAGCTTCTATATAAGCTGCAAATTAAGTTGTTTATCCAAACATGGCCATAATATAGCTAGTAATCCAAATAAAGAGAATTTAAGTCAAAGGGTACCCCAAATTATCAATAGATTAAGCTCTTCACAAAACATAAGGCACAAAATTAGATAAAATATAAAAAAAAACAGAATTTTGCAAAAATTAAGGTTGTCCAGAATATTCAAAATCATCCAATATGTAAAATATGATAAGCTAGTTGAACCCAATTTGCTTACTTAAGATGGGTTTGATGAAAATTCTAAAAAGCTCAAAACTTGACGAACATGAAAAACAGAGGAGAAGAAGCACTTACAGTTGAAAAGTAAAATTAAGATTTAAGAAGGTTGAAACGTCAATGCAGAAATAGAAAGAAGATGCTTTGGTTTGCTTCTTTCTGCATGACAGAGAGAGAGATAGAGACGTATGCAGTATGAAGATGTGATGAATGAATCCACCAACCAATAATAATGAAGAATAAATAATTATAGTAAAGTTATTTGGTGTTATTATATTTATATGTGGGAAAAGAAAAATGATTGGTTATTTTGATTCATTGCCAAGTTACAGACTCTAGAAGAATCTTTTGAGATTATAGTGCGGCGGTGATCACCAAAATTGAAGAGCTAATTTTCAACCGAGTGATGACAGAAAACCTGCAATAAGGGTTTGGATGGTTTAAGTTTTACTTTTGTACCATGAATGAATGATGAATTATACATCAACTAATTATAATGAAAATTTGTTAAAAATAATTGATAACTTTAAAAAGGATAAATTGGTTTTGTTTGTTACAGAAACTAAATTAAGTTGAGTTATTTAGAAAATGCTAGTTGTCACGAGGAAAAATACTCAAACTCTTATTAAACTATAGCTATTTATATTAGGGTAAAGTCGTCTTTTAGCTTTTATCGATCAAAATAATTCTAGTTATAAGTTTTATCCGATTACTTTAAAAAATTATGTTATTTAATTGATAAGGAATGATATAATACAAAAATTTTTAATGAAGAGATACTAAATTTGACATATGTTATGATCATATATTTTTGACAATCTTTCAATTTTTTTTGTTGACAAATACCGTTAATATAAACTCTTTTTATAGTCTCGACAGACCACCATAATTGATTCTTTCTTTCTCAAAGTTGTGATAAAACTAAAACAGAAATCCCATAAGGATTAAGCACCACTAGTTTGATAACAACACCCTTAGACGACAATAATACTTCACCAAGTTTTTCTTTCATTGCCTTGACTTAAATTTCTCGCGTGAATAGGAAACAAGCAAATGAGACAAAGACTTAAGTCTCCCGCTTCATCCTAATCAAAATCATCATCTTCAAGAACTATTCCTTCCTCTTACCATTCTTCATTCGCCATGAATGTTATCTCAACACTAAAAACAATACCGATTGTTTGCAAACAAACCTCAACACTCTATTATTTTGATTTTTTTTTTCTTTTAAATTTGTATAATATAATTTTTTTTCTCTCTAATATTTCACTTACTATTTAAAAACTTTGGTGGGGTGTCAATAAAAATTACAATATTCTATATTCAACACTAATCAATGGGCTTTCTGAAAAGCCCAAAACCCAACAACCAAAAAACCCAAAACCCTAATTTGACACAATATAAATTTCTCAAACAAACACATTTCATCATCTTGAACCCATTTCCTTCCCCACCGGCGCAAACCCTAATCATCGAAGATGCAGATCTTCGTGAAAACCCTAACAGGGAAGACAATAACCCTCGAGGTT
>Ga0315914_1008049_pt1 | contig 14298 bp, 7 predicted proteins | sample MpolenodulesMG_FD_203920 | JGI IMG/M metagenome (GOLD analysis project Ga0315914, IMG submission 203920) | Medicago polymorpha root nodule microbial communities from Los Angeles, California, United States - elongated nodules | ecosystem: Host-associated > Plants > Roots > Nodule | place: USA...
ATGGTTTATGGTTTGTTTGTGAAGGATTCGTCGTTATGATGAACCAACGATCCCAAGGCGCTTTTTATTATTATTGTTTTTAAACCTTTAAAACCCAAAACTTTACAATCAAACTCTCTAATCATCTTCTAAAAGTAAATCAAATTAAACAACTCCCTGTTGGAACGATACTCTCTTTTTACTACTTCGGCAAAACCGTGCACTTGCGGTTTTGCTCATCAAGGTACCAAAGGTAACAAAAATTTGAGTGTTTCTACTGAAGAATGCTCTAAAAAGGCTATTTACGAGGTCTTTGGATCCAGCTCTTCTGATTCAGCTAATAGTGAACAACAAAGAGAACATTATCCTGATATGCGTTTGGTTGGTTTATGGAGTGATGCAACGGCAAAATCAAATGATATTGTCGTTGATGATAATTTAAACCCCAACGTCGCTCGAGACTTGGAGGTTTTAAGGCAATATGTTTGGAGGGGAAATGATGCTACAAACACTAGGCCTCGGGCTTATACAGATGAGGAAGAGATAGCGGCTGCTGTCAATTATCGAAGGAATCGTTTTGCTACTACGGAGGAGCCTTTCACTGAAGTGGTTTCGAAGGCTACTAGAAAGAATTTGAAGAAGGGTTTTCATGTTCACAATACCCGCTATAGGGGTAAGTTACCTGATTGACTAGAAGACTTTCTTTGACTCTTTTTTCTTTATTTGCTCTCTTTTGTTTTCCTTTTGGTTTCTCTGTTTTTTATTTTCTGCTCTTTTCTGAGTTTGGTTTTTGCCTCTCAGTTTTTAGAGGGTTTCAGTTCATGTCCCCCATCTCTTTTTGTTGTTGGTTTTTATCTATATATCTAGGGTGATGCAGCTCATCTGCACCCCATTTGCTTAAAAAAATATATATTATACACCTTCAATCACTAAAAATAACGTAGACTTGTTTTCTTATCTTCTTCAAACCGTACAATTCACCTCTTCTTCATTCAATTCACATCAAAAAATTACCCTCTTCTTCATTCCTCCTCTTCCTTCACCTATTCACTTTTTTAAATTTAATATCATGACAACGGCTAAAAAAATCAATAAGATAAATAGTATAACATTTCCATTCATCTATCAATATCATTGATTCTCAATATTCGATCCCAAATTGAATCAATTCTCGATCCTCTTTCTGTTCTTTAAGACTTCAAGCGCAAGGATCCCTGTAATTGATACTGCAAGACTGCAACATCAATTTATGGACTCTCGCGATCGATTCTACAATTGATTTTGATGTCCAATTTCAACTATTTAAGTTACACAGATACCTAAATTGATTCATCAATTACTAATTATATGTTCCTTTGTTTTATTTATTCTTAGAATAGAAGTTTTTGAATGATTGAACAGCTTTGCTAAATACCACGAAAGATTACAACAACTAAAACCACGACTAGAAACAAAGAAGCGGTTACAATTTTTTATTTTATTTTAAATAATACAATTTAGGTTTTAGTGGAAATCATGGGGGTGGTTGTTCATATTCTTTGTTTTCGTGGATTCAGCCTTCGCAGGAAACAGTGTTTTCCATGATTGAATTTGTTCAAAATATCGTGCTCCAGAGTTTGTTTTAGTTCAACTTGTTTTATCTAATCTAATTTATATAAAAAAGAAAATATTTAAAGATTTTATTTTTATTATTGGTACCTAATTGAAGCTTTTATTTAGAAAATGAGTTAAATTGTCGATTCTCTGCAAATTGTTTTGTTAATTCTGCAAGAAAAACAAAAGAACATAGAAGAACAATTCATAATTCTTTTGTTTTGATGATTATGCATCACGCTGGTATCACACTAGGAAAATGATGATAAATATTTATATGGACATAACACCAAATCAAAATTATTTAGGCACACACTTATTAAAATATCTATCATTTAATTATTTCAAAAAGATATATTTTTTAATTCTATTTCTTTCATATTTTTCCTTTTTTATGTATGTGTGTCTAAATGATATATATTTATGTTTTTGATCAGGAGTGTTTCTAGAAAATGATTTATATATACACTATGGTACTTTATATTTTGACAGATTATACAGTATAGTATTATATCTTAGTCAAAGTACTATTATTATTGATGTGATATTTTTTTTTTGGTTACATTATTGATGTGATATGACTGTCGTCTTCTTCTTTTTTTCTTTGACAAAATGTGATGTGATTATCTTGTCTTCTCTCATTCTCCTCCACATGCAACTTACCGGGACAAAAGTCTATTCCAAGTTTACTTTTCAAGAGGGACAAACTTGTCAAGAAAATAAAAAAAGGAAACATGTTTAACAACATGAAGGTGAGAAAGAAAGAGTTAAATTTAAGTTATAAGTAGTGCTAAATACTATTCCTTCAAAAAAAAAGTAGTGCTAAATACTAGTACGAACATAATTTTACCGAAAGGGAAGGAAGATTATGTGCCTTGTTTTCAAAAAGAAAAATTGGTTATTTTCATATAATGTAGTAAATCATGTCTCTTCTTTTAATACGGAAACAAAGTGACAATCACCAACGAAACTTAAATAATGTATTTAACATAACAATGTTGATAGTTGTCGGATAAACTATGTCTTAGGAATAAAAGATATGAAATATGAGAAATACTTGGTTGGGCACAAACCCAAATCAAAAGTATTTAGACACACTCACATGAATGATAAAATTTAAAAGGAAAATAATTTAGTCACATCACTTAATATTATTTCTATTTTAAAATTTATCAATTATGTGTGTGCGCCCAAATAAATTTCATTTGGGTTTGTGCCCATGCAAGACTTGCTCATTAACATATAACAAATTGATCGTAAACTCATTTAAGTTGGTTTAGTGTTGTTCACTTTAGACTTTAGAATGTGTTTCTTTTAAGGTTTTATGTTTGATTCTCTCTAATATAAATTTCAATGGACAAGTATGACTTCGAAAAAAAATTTATTATGTCTTTTCAATGTTAACTCTCATGACTACAAGTAATACCCTAAAATTATTGGTTGAAACAGTTTTAGTCATAACAAATGGGCTAAGAAAAACTTTTTTTTAAGGAAGGCTAAGAAAAACTTTGAAAAGCATAACAAATTGGATGTTAGTTACAATTTATAAGTTGAAAACTCTAACAAGAGAACAATTACCCGACTATCTCTATAAAAAAAAACAATTACCCGACTAAAAATAGTACAAGTACATTGTAAATAAAATAGTACATGGATACACAGAAAATAAAAAAGAACAATAGTTATTTAAAAAGCCCAGCTTCACAAGTTGTAAAAAGTCAAATTTATCTATTATTGATTCTATATTAAATAAATTATCATATTTTTTGTAATATTATATCTCTTTGAATCAACAAAATTGTTTAGAATAACTAAATATATATTAATGAGGTAGCTACATATAAAAACTATGCTACTTGTTTAAGATTTGTTTTTCTTTTGGGGTAGTCAATGCTACCGCATTGTCATGAAACCCTCCCCCTTTGGATGTGATATTAAATCTGCACGCAATTTGTAATGTTTTACAAGTTTAGCTTTTGTAAAAAAAAAAATTAGTTAATATTTTCACTATAGTATTTATTGTAAAAAATGATGTAACATAATTAAGGATATGTTGATAAAGAAATAATTAATGTAGTTAAAAAATTTAAAGTGATCTGACAAAAAAATTTTAAGAATTTTATATGTCGAGTGTCTCAAGTGGGGGTATACGAGTTGATTTTATAGAATGATGAATCTATTATTCCTTATGTTTTTCTCTCCATTTAAGGAACTTATGTGGCAAAATGGGTACCATAAAAATTGTAGAAGTAAATTAAATTAGGTACAAGTACGTATCTTATCACTACCTCTAAAAAAAAGTATCCTATCATTATTGATTAAAGTATTTTTTTTATTGAAACGAAATGTGTATGAGATGCATAAATACGACGTATAGCATTAGGGACGGTTGATTATTGGCGTACAAAATTCAAAGTAGATTTCATGAAAAATGACAATTAGAGATGCTCTTAGGAATTGAGGTAGTATCATTTTTCTTTTTCATTTTTAATAAATTTTCAATGGTTATCATTTTCTGATCGACTTATTACAATTTTCATTGAATTGGACCCGTTGATGAACATATCCATAAGAATATCAACTATATGTTTGCTACAACGAAGAGATGATTACCTGAAAGCGCCAAAGAAGGTCACTACAGGACTTAACTTTGAAACGATTGTCATAGAAATGTTGACGTGCTTTTTCAACTTGAGCTCTCTCCTCAGAAGTACCAGCATTTGGATCAAACTCCCATGTCTGCCTCCCTACAAAATTATTTGTGCTGAATATGTATGGATCCTTCCCACGGTCTGCTATCTTCAGCCTCCACATCTTATATAATTATATCACTTGCATGTATTTTACAAGTTTCAGCATATAGATTTTAGGCAAAAGAAAAGAGAACTAGATTGCAACTTTGAGATTTTTGTGAGTATGCTGAATCACGCAACATATATGGAGTCTCGTGAAACAATTATTATAAAGCAAGCAGTGTTGGCAATGTTCAACGGCTTCAATTTGATTTACTTTTTTTAAAGGAACTGTTTGATATATAGGTGTAGTACTACTACTAGTGTATATTATTGTGCCTCTTATAATGGTTGGTTATTTGATTTAAAATCGTACCCACAACGTACGTTTGATACTAATATAACTCTGAAATACTGATATTATTAATTAAGTTGGATATCTATGTGATTTTTCATGTTGGAATCTATAAAATTATATTTTATGTGAGTTTATAGTTGTGTTTATCAGATCGCCTACATAAAAGAAAAGATTCAATTTAGTCAAGACTAAAAAATATTATTCAATTTAGTCTATGAGAAAACTACGGGATCCAATATACTCCCTCCGATTTCAAATGGAAGCAACTTTTCACTTTTTAGGTTTACTCAATAAATAATGTATGTAGTCTACATCATGGACCACATACATCATTTATTGAGTGAATCTAAAAAGTGAAAAGTTGCTTACATTTGAGACCGGAGAGAGTATTTGGTAAGAAAAATAAAACACGCGTCCTATTTCTTAAGGAAAAAATCTGATCAACTTAATCCATTAAAAGAATAACAATCAGGATCCCCGTGAGTTTAACTCAGTTGGTAGAGATATTATATGCACGGGACGGGGTTCGAACTCCAGACACCCTCCACATTTTAATTGTGTGAGCTCTAGCCACTAGACTCTTGACAAAAAAGAATGACAATTAGGACCTAACAATAACTAAAAAAGAAGAAGACAATTAGATCATCTACATGTCTAAATAATTTATTATTTAATAAATGATTCATTTTGTTATTTTTCTTCTTTAGCTTTCACACAAAGTCGTTCAATTTATAAAGATTTATTAAAGATGAAGATATTATTCGGGGACCGGAAGAGTTTCAAATCCAACAAAACAGCAAAGACCAAAAACATGAAGAAAAAACAATGCCAAATAACCACAAAAAAACATGCACATGATCTAATTGTCTTCTTTTTTGACAATGATTCATGTAAGACATGAAATTTATTTGCTGTCGCGATGATACGGTATCTTATATAAGGTGCAATTCATGCAACTCCACATAGATATGCTCCAACGATGATAATAGTTTATGTACTCACCAAAAGTTACTTGTATTTTTCCTTTAAAAAAAAAGAGTTACTTGTATTTTTCTTAGGGACAAAACTGAACTTCACGGTTTTTCTCGATAATTAAAAGGATTAATAGCAGTTTTGGCCCCTTATATTTCTAGAAGTTGCGATTTTAACCCCCTAACTAAATAAAATACAAAACCGCCCCTTAAGTATTGCTTTTTTTTTTGCAGTTTTGGCCCCGAAGCCAATTTTAACCAAGTCAAAGTTGACGTGGACGCCACGTGTGTATTTTTTTTATTTTTTTATTATTAAAAAATAAAAAATATTTTTTAATTAAAAATATATATATCTTTTTTTAAAAAAAACAAAAAAGAATTATACACGTGTGCATTGACTTGGTCAAAATTGACCTAGGGGGCCAAAACTGCAAAAAGGGCGATACTTAGGAGGCGGTTTTGTATTTTATTTAGTTAGGGGGCCAAAATCGCAACTTCTTAAAACATAGGGGGTCAAAACTGCTATTAAAATGCATCATTACTCCTCTCTGTTTAAAATTTTCAATGGAAAAATTAAGTTTATATGCTGAACTATAATTTAAGACATTTTTTATATATGTGTGTAGTATATGTATTGTTGATGATATGTCACGTGTGAGTAGATAAATACGAGAGTGTTAAATAATATATAAGTGAGTTAAAAAATTTAGGGAGAGTTTGTTATCCATTTAGATTTTATGAGTCTTGAAAGATTTCTTAATGCGTGTAAATGATACTAAATTTACACACAAAAACAATATATAAATGAGAAAGTTCATGTATATAATGTAAAGTTGTTTTACGAAATCATCAACAGAAGTTAAAACACTTTTTTTTCACCCCTACATTTTACATTCCAGAATCAATTATTTAAGTTTCCAATTCAGATTTGTAATCATTAATGTCTTCCTTTGCATTTTGATATGTAATCATCAATGTCTTCCTTTGATTTTTATTCAGTAATCATCAAGAATTGTTTTCTCTTCAGATCTCGTTTACGCATAAAAACTTTTCCTGTTAAGATCTTGAATCTAGAATACTCAATGGAAGGTTTTCGATTGAGAAGGTTTCAGTGTAAAAAGATTTCCAGGTCCATCTTTTTGCTGACAAAATAAGAAATTCTATCAAAACAATATAATGAATATAAAGGGGGATGATAAACCCACTTGGGTTGGCCTAGTGGTATTGGCTTGCGACTTGAGATTGTGCTCCCCCTCAAAGTCTTAAGTTTGATTCTCTCTAGTGCCAATTTGGATGGGCTAATTTACCCCCCCATATTTTGCATTTTTCACGATTTTACCCCCCTAATCAAATTTAAAGTCATTTATGTTGATGTGGCAGTGCTAGCATGAATTTTAAAATATTATCTTATTATACACCCAATTTATTTATTTAAATTAATTGCTTTGAATTAAAAAAGAAAGAAAAATAAATCAAGTAAATTAAAAACGCACAAACGCATCACTTCCAATCCTTAATTTCTTGTCGTCATTCCTTACCCTTTCCCATTCTTCATCGTCGTCTCTGTACTCACTCTTCAACGTCGTCCTCAATCTTCGCTGTTCTCACTCATCTGTTGTTGCTTTCATGTTTATGATTTTTGGGGTTGTTCCTTGGATATATGGGTTTATGTTTTTGTTGTTTTTGGGTCAGTTATTCTATCGAAGGCTAACAAAACACACGCCCCAACCCACACGTAACAAAAATCACACAACACCACCATCTAAACATTCTTCCCAATTTTCATGTTAAAGCCTTTGATAGAATAACTGACCCGAAAGCAACAAAAACATAAACCCAGATGACCAAGGAACAACCCCAAAAATCATAAACATGAAAGCAACAACAGAATAACAACAGATGAGTGAGAACAACGAAGATTGAGGACGACGTCGAAGAGTGAGAACAGAGACAGCGATGAAGAATGGGAAAGGGTAAGGAGACGCACAAGAAATTGAGGATTGGAAGTGATGCGATTCTGCGTTTTTAATTTACTTGATTTATTTTTCTTTTTTTTTTTAATTCAAAGCAATTAATATAAATAAATAAATTAGGTGGATAATAAGATAATATTTTAAAATTCATGCTAGCACTACCACATCAGCATAAATGGCTTTAAATTTGATTAGGGGGATGAAATCTTGAAAAATGCAAAATAGGGGGGGTAAAATTCCTAGTTTTAAAATAGAGAGGGTAAAATTCAGTTTGAGTCAAAATAGGAGGGACAAAACTACATTTAAGCCAAAAAAAAAAAAAGTTTCATAAGTATCATATTTGACACAATAGCATTAAAATATTTAAAAAAAAAAAAAAAAAGAGGGTGATAAGTATCATATTTGACATAATAGCATTAAAATAAATAAACCGAAAAGGGGTTAAAAAGATTTCCAGAAATGTAAATGTTAGTTTTGGTAAATGATATCGATAATAATCGATTTTTTTAGGGACCAATAAGAATCGTTATTCAGTGCTTTTTGAAGAAAAAAAATCATACATACCAATCGTTTTTCTATGATTCCAATCGTAAACTTTTAAAAATAGGTTGGAATCAATTGTGGGGGTGAACTACTATGGATTCCAGAGGTGTTGAAAGGAAAAAAAATAAAAAGTTAAATAATAAAAAGGGTAATATTGGAATTTTAGATAATTTGTTGGGGTGAAGGTACACGTGTAGGGGTGTAGGGTAAAATTTCATCATTTCCATTATCTTCGCTTCAATTCTCATCCTCCACAGTTTTCAAGACTTCAATTCGACATTAACACAGCTGCATCTCAATAATACTTCTTAGATCATAAATTGATTTCCTTCAAAGAAAAAAGATTATGCATTGCTTGGTCAAACCAACTTCACACAATTACGTGAGGGATAGTTGTATGGTCACTACTCAATATCACAAATAAAATGTATCTATTAGATGCAAATAAAAGTACTTATAATTTCTTGACAAAAAAAAAGTACTTATAGTTTACTCTCTCGCTCTATAATTATAAACCTTTAAAGAATTTACTTGTCTCTAAATATATCAGTCATTATGCAATTTACTATGTCCATTTTTATTTTTTATTTTTAAAATATATCTCCTACTAATACTAGGTTAAATTACTTTTCTGTTCCCTTGAGATAGCTAGGTTTAGATTTTGCTTTGGTCGTGTCTTTTCCTTTCACTTTGGTTTCCTAAAGTTATAAATGTATGCCACTTTAATCCCTTAAGTTACAAATGTTAAGACATTTTGGTTTCTAATAGAAATGACAATAGTGCCTAAAGTTTGTAACTAAAAATATCAAAGTATCTTTGCTAAATTTGCAATTCTAGAATGTACTGATTTTGCTTGGGTCGAAGAAACTCCGCCGTGTATTTCTGCAGTTGTGGCTTTGGATTTATTGCCACCATCAGTTTAATAAAATCAGACATTTCAAAAAAAAATAAATATTAAAGTATCTGATATTTATAAGTTAAGTGACCAAATTATCTAATATTTGTAATTTAAGAAACCAAAATAAAAAGAAAACAAACTTAAAAGGCCAAAGTAAAATCTAAAATTAACTTCTTTTTTTTGCATGAATTAAAATCTAAAATTAATTTAAAGGACTAAAAGTATAACTTAGCCTTATTTTACAGAGGATGTGTTTCGATTGTCAACATATAAAATATACACATTAAACTCATTAATTATTTTTTAGTATATTTATAAAATGTCTCAGATACTTATAATAACTGACAGATGTAGTAATTATTTGAAATAAAACATTGTTTAAGTTTTGTAAAAAAATATTATATAAGTATTTCTTCTTTTATTTTTATTTTTCATTTATGTGTTCAAATAAAAATTATTTGTGGTTATGACCAAACAAATATTTCTTCAAATAGTTGTCATAAAATTAACTTTAAATGATAAATGATATATGGTGTATTTTTTTTTATTATAAAAGATTGGAATATTCAATTTTCCACTATTGCATACAAGAAAACAATCAACTATGACAAGTAGGATGGTATTAAAATGAGTCAGACCTGATGAGACAACTATTACTTATAGAGATTCTTTTTTCACCTCGTTTGCTTTTTGCGCATATTTTCTTTTTCTATATTTCTCATTTTACCCCATTTCGATTATAGAGTCTGAATCTTCTAAAAATTCAAAAACCACTTAAAAATTATTCTAATTCCTGTAATTCTTTTTTCAAACGATTCAAAAAATATAATCCAAAAAAGAATATTAATAGTTCGGATTATATTATAAAATATAATACGAAATGTGTCAAACCTTCTATCAGACCAGTTTCAAAGAGCAATTATAGTTCATATGTTGATAGATTTCATATTATATAATCCGAATACATAAAATACATGTTTGAATTATATAATCAGTATTGTGGCAGTACAAAGATTGGTCCTGTTTGTGAGAAAAAACACACTTTTTCGATAAATTTACGCCGATTTTCGCAACACAAATCAAACTATACTATTTGCACACATTAAAGTTGAAACAAAACATAACATATTATACATTGTGTAAAATATCCAAAACAAAATATTCAACGACCATGGCCAAATGATACAAATATGAAGATACAAATCCGAACATAAATGAAAGCATAAAAATCCATACAAAGCACACAAATACTAAAGGGCAACAACATGCCTACCTATCGAACCCCCTCCTTCGACGATATATGAACCTTCTTAAGACTCAGCCATGATTTGCTTCAAGTCCTACTAGACTAGACTTTCCTGCTCCACTTGGCCATAGGCCATTATCTCCAAGGCTATGTCTTTGATGTCTCATTTCTTCTTGTTGCATGTTCCCCTCCTCTTCGGTAACAGTCTCATTAAGGGGCTCATGCTTAGGTGGCCTAGGAGAATTTTTTGCAGGTATATAAGGCATACACATATGTAAAATATTGAAATACCACCTCATAAATTTGTATGTTATTTCAATACCATGATGTGTATTAGATCCCAAGTCCTTAACAGAGATCACAAGATCAAGAAACTAGTTATAGGCCTCTGACACCCAGTGTATGATCATCACGAAAGAAATAATGACGTGGATGCATGGGAATGGTCTAGACCATGCCAAACTAGCACAACATGCACTTATATATATATATTAGACTAGGCGAGGTCCATATTTGAGCCAAACTGAGTAGACGCAACTGTGTTGGAATTCGCATGTCTAAAGTGTTCGGCGTGCAGGTAGAAGACATAATTCATAACTATAATTCAATCCAAGAGCTCTTTGTGAAGATCTTTGAAAGCGAGACCCTTCACCGATACAAACATCATAGAACGCGGGTGTCTATCCTCCTTGTAACCCTTTTAATAATCCCTAGACTCGACTCCCTCAAAGTGCTGAAATATTATGCATGCATCAACATATACTAATAAGTAAACAACACACAGTATAACATGTTAAACATTTACATAAAGAAGAATTTCTTTGTTATACCTGAAGTAGTGTCAAGTAGTCAGTCAACAACCTGAATGTGAAGGCATGTAATAATAAGCTATGTGAACAAGTTTGTCAGGGATGTCGTTCCCCTTGCAAAGTCACGAACCATCTTGAGGTTATAGAAGTAATTCAAATGTTTCATATCAAGGTAGTGGATTCTTTTGTTAGTGAAGAATATGATGTCTACCAAGTACAACAAATATATCCAGATAACTTGATCCCGACTCAGCTGCATATCCTCTTCATCACCCTCATTCTTAGTTGTAGTTACTGCCTGCAAACGTCTCCCAAAATATCTAACCATTGCATGAGCCATGTTCCTGACATTCACATCATATTTAGCCTCATCCTGATCAACACCTATTAATTCAACCATCAATTGTGTCGCATCATTTCTAGATAGAAAACCATTTTGGTTAGATCGTTCAAAGATATTCATAAAAGTTTGATACTGCCTAGGAAATATGAAGAAATCAGAGCGCTCATGAATAGACCAGATGAAAATTTAAGTTTGGTCGATCCATGACCTTTTGTGTGTGATTTACTATGTTATTTTACCTTTTGAAGCATGCATCATTCAACATTTTCATTCATTCTTCATTTTTCATTACCTCTAAAAAATTCTTTCGTAAATTTAGTTTTGGGGTGGGTTATGATATTATGATCTTTGTTGACCATTCATATTGTCCCTAAAACTGCTTTGTAGTTTGTGGGAGCTGGAAGGTGGTCAACATAGACCTTCATATCAATTACAACATCATTTGTAGATTTTTTCTTTAAAAAAAACATTTATGGGTTTAAGCATATTTTAGATTGTAAATCCAATTAGTATTTTTGGAAGAAAAAAAAAATAGCGCGCGAGAAGTACATAAAAAAAATATTATTATTTTCCTTAATTTTTTTTATTATTTATGAAATTGGAGAAATGCCCTTTTGAAATTTACAATTAGGAGAATGCTAACAGTGTCCCAAGAATATTGGTTAAGCATCTAAAACAATAATATTTTATAATTTAAAACTAACGGAGTAGAATGGAACGGAACGGAACGGAACGAAACAAAGATTCCACTGTTTGGATATTTTATGACGGAATGATACTAGTTCCCATTCCATTGTTTGAAAAGTCAATGAAATGGAATGAATTAAAAAAAATTATTCCAATTTTACCCTTTATAAAAAAACATCAATATGTGGAATTCCCAACTCAATTCAATAAATATGTGTTTATTTTGACATGTTGATGAGTAACACCAACATACATGGTACTTTTAAACAAGTACCTTCATTAAAGAGTACCCTAGTCAACACATGTTCATAAAAACCATATACAAAATAAAACCATTACAGTATGGGGAAACACCAAAATAGATATGGTTTTGAGTATTCATTAACATAAGTTAAAAAAAAAGGGAAATCCGATGCACTAAAGCTCCCGCATACGCAGGGTTCGGGAAGGGGTTCCACCATTATTGGTGTATTGTTCGCAACCTTACCTTATTTTTTACAGAAGAGACTGTTTACAGGATTTGAACTCGTGACCTTTCAATCACATGACAACAACTTTACCAGTTGCATCAAGGTTACCCCTCATTAACATAAGTTAAATAGTAAAAAAAAAAGAAGATATGTGTGGAGTATTCATTAATATCAATGACCAATTAGCTCGCGTATAGAAAGACTCATATATTAATTATAGTTTTGTAGTAGAAAAACTTAACTCAAGGCCTACATTAACCTGATACAAGATAAGAGATAATGGCCTACATTAACGAGAAGCAGATAGGAACAGTGAACAGTGAAGACTTGGAGAATTGAAGAAGATGAATAAAGTAGTGAAGGAATAAGACAGGCTGGAGAGAAAAAACGAGGAGAAGCAAGAGTGGTAATGAAATAGAAAAAAATAGGGACTAAATTGTAATTGTAGTATTAATGTGTTCCATTCCATTAGATACACCCTAAATTGGATGGAATGGAAAATTGGATAAATGAGTGGTATTGGATTGAATGGGTTCCATCACATTCCATTCCTTTTTTACAAATCCAAACAATGGAATGTGACTCTATCTCATTCCATTCTATTCCATCACTCTCCACCAATCCAAACATAGCCTTAAGAACACTAGGTCTTAAAAAAATAAAAATAAAAATTACAATTATGGGCCAACCATCAAAAAAGGAAGTTTCTAGAGAACAAAAATCGAAGGGTAGGAAAAAAAAATCACAGAACATAAACCCTTTCTCTAACTCTCTCTAAAACCCTATTTGCTTCTTCTTCAATTCGCTGTTCTCATTTCTCTACTTTCTCTAACCTTCACAATTTACCGTTGCTGTAACTACAATGTATCGATTCGCTTCGAAATTAGCGTCATCCCTAGCTTCTTCCACTTCAAAGAACAAAAACCTCGTAAGACCATAACCAATCTTATTTTTATTCTTAAACTTGTTTTTTGTGTGTTTTGAAGTGTAAAGTTTGAATTTTTATTGAATTGGAATTGTGGGGTGTGTGAATTTTCATCTCAATTTTGTTTTTGCTTTGATGGGTCAATTTGTTTTGAATAAAAATGATGAATTTTGGTGCAGGTGTATAATGGGGCATTGCTAAGAAGGAATTATGTGACTAAAGATATAAACTTTGGAGTTGGGGCTCGTGCTGCTATGCTTCAAGGTGTTTCTGAGGTTGCTGAGGCTGTCAAAGTTACCATGGGACCCAAGGTATTGTCTTGCTTTCTGCTTCACTTTTTTTGCTCAATTTTCATGTTCATCATTTTTACAGATACTTGTTTTGACCTATGAAGCTCTGTCATTGACATGTTGGCACTGATAATAATTGGAAAAAATGGAAGTGATTGAATGTAAGTACATGTGTCAGTGTTTTCCACAGACACCTGACACGACTTCAATCTAAAATATGCTACGTAGGTTAATAAGACCATGTTTTGAATGCAAGTACCTGTGTCAGTGTTTGCCATACAGACACCTGACATGCCTTCAATCTGAATTGTGCTAAATAGGTTAAGGCGATGTTTTGAATGTAAGTACTTGTGTCGGTGTTTGCCACAGAGACACTTGACACACCTTCAATTTGAAATGTGCTATATAAGTCAAGACCGTGTTTTGTTGTTGAATTCATTTTTTGTTTTTGTAATTATTTATTACACATGCTTGTTGCTAG
>Ga0315914_1008051_pt1 | contig 14296 bp, 3 predicted proteins | sample MpolenodulesMG_FD_203920 | JGI IMG/M metagenome (GOLD analysis project Ga0315914, IMG submission 203920) | Medicago polymorpha root nodule microbial communities from Los Angeles, California, United States - elongated nodules | ecosystem: Host-associated > Plants > Roots > Nodule | place: USA...
ACTGGATTCAATAAATTTCGTTTTATCACTCTTATTTTCCATTACCCGTTCGTCTTGTAGGCTTATTCTTTTTGGATATATCTTGTCAAAGTTTTAAAATTTTGTTATGGGTACAATGAATTTTGAGAAATTTTCAATCTAAAACTGATTTTGATGTGAAGTTTTGTGACCATGTATACAATAAATTATGTTAATGGTGCTAAGAAAATCAAAATCCCTGCTAACCTTTATTATGGTTGTTTCTGACATTTTCACTATGAGAGGAATAGGGTGAAAGAGGCATCAGGCATAACAGATCATTAGAAAAAAAAAGTGCAGACTGTGTCCATCGAAAGAAAAAAGAGAAGGAAGAGTGAGTGAGTGGTTGTAAAGCATAATCCTGTGTGGTTTGTGATTAAAGATATCATGTACACTTTTTTCATCTAACGGCCAATTTAAATGGTACACCGGTGAGGGATTTAATAGAGCCCTCACCCTAGAATCCACCCTGTTTTCATATATAAGTATTAGATTTATAAACTATTTTGATTCAAAGGGACTTGTAAACATAATAGCATGTCAAAGAGATGATTGCTCAATAAGCCCATCAAATTGCTCACATTTTTAGAAAAATATTCATCCAGAGTTTTGACCTTATTGTGATTTATTCACAAAAAAAGTTGATCAAGGATTACGATCCGATCGGTTGAGCAATTTAAGGTTTATTGAGCAATCACCTGCCAAGGGTTACCTATGCAGACCAAAGGGTGTCAACCCAATACAAAAAAGTATGTTTTTAAAAGATTTAGACTTTTTTCACCCTACTGACTTTTCGCGCGTCCTGTACAATGTGGATTATATAATCCGAACATCATAAACATCTCATAAAAACCTCCAAAATACGTTAAAACATTCTGGATTTTAAAATCCAAATAAAACGCGTGAGAAACTGAGAAAAATAGTGGCGAACAATTTATGTTTCAAGTTTATTTTTGGTTCTTTAAAAAAACCTTTTTTTGGTTTAAAAAAAAAAGTTAATTTTGGTCAAAATCACTTTCAAGTTTGAATAGTTAGAGCAAAATTCAGCGATATGGGGCATAGTAGGACCCATGACTTGTAATGGGCCTAACTGAGTAGTACTTTTCAATTTCTTCTGGGATGATAAATAGGGACGAACTTTTTCCACTCCTAAAATCAATTAAAATGCACACATTTTGTCCTAGTTGGTAGCTTCAAGCATAATACTATGCAGGAGTCGGGATTCAAAATCCAGAATCTTCATTTTTTTCACATGTAAAATGTGTGAGCTCAAACCACTGGTCTATTTGATCATCAAATAAAATGCACACATTTCAAAGAAGAAAAAATACAAATTTTTTATCGTCTAGTCTCGAAATGTATAATGTATTTCTAAACAAAAATACAGATTTTGTTCTGTCCAAAACATTCACTAGTTGCGGATTTAATTTATATATCCTGACATTGTAAAACTTTTATAATTATGTATTCAATCAAATTCCTTCAAAAAAAAAATTGTATTCAATCAAATCATTCTTTAAAAAAAATTTATTCAAACAAATTATGTCATGTAAATAATTTAGAAACTAACCTACAAAAGTAACAGTATTTCAAATCATTCTTTCGAAAAAAAATGTATTCAAACAAATCATGTAATGTAAATATTTTTGGAGATAATTTAGAAACTAACCTACAAAAGTAGCAGTATTTTAGTGTAATTTGATTGGATGTTTATGTAAAAAAAATTACACCATCGGTTTAAAGAAATTAACCTCTTTTAGAAATGTGGAGTAGATAAAGTTGTTTTTGTGTAACACAATTGATAGATAATTGAGTTTTGTAAGTATATGTTCTTAAGTTCAATCTCTCATCAATGCATATGGAAGAGCACTTATCGAAAGTGTCAAAGCTTCAAATGATCTCTAGCTTTCAGACAAAGGATACATGCAAATTCATTGACGTATTTGCCTAACTTAACCAAACATACATATAAAAAAACAAATTCCAATATTAGCTACCTTCCCCACTAAGTCAATACCTAAGGCTAAGATGAATGATAGGAAAAATTCCCCAAATTGAAAAAAGGAAACTGGATCACTCTATCTCATTTTGAGAATTAGGAAGGTCTTGGGGTGCTTGCTTATCCTCACATTTCATTCATATTGCAAAGTGGAATTCACCTTTTAGGAAAGGTAGTTCTATCTTTTGAATTTTCTACTTTCATTACGGAAATTGTTTTCCTCTTTTAATATATTGGTGGAAAATATTGTTTGGTTGCTTATTTTCTTTTGTCGGTGAATTATTTTTGTTTTTCAATAATTTAATTAAATATAGAGCATATATTATCATTTACATAAAAATAGCTGGTATTTTATCACAGCAATCATTATTTAAAACTATACAAATATCATATATAAAAACAAATAAGCACATTACTATTTTTAGTAATATTTATTTCTCCTATTTCAAAGATGGGCTAAAATAAATTATGGAAATTGTGTGTCCTAATGGAACTTGTGCCATAAACAATTTGGCCTACTAAGTAACAACCCTTTGAATAAATTTGTTAAAAAATTTAGATTTTACTTTTAACTTCTGCATATGCACAAAGAAGGCAACTATTTTTTTCTTGGTTTTTCAGTGTGTTCTCTCTATATAACTGTGAAAATTTTAAAGATCTAGTTCATATTTAAATTTATTTATTTTCTTTCAAAAAAATTAAATTTATTTATTTAAATGGTGATTTGTAAATCAGATAACAAATCCTTAACCACAAGTTTAAGGAATCAAAGTTTTTGGCTTCTCTTATGACAATTTCATGTTTGACCAAACCATGTGATGCTATTGTCGTTATACAAAGCACTTTTATCAATATTGAGCCTTGTCACCAATCGACTTAATAATGGAGGCCAAAAATGAACAGTCAAAGAAATTTTTTACACCCTCAGTCCTAAGAGAAAGTGATTCCTATTATCAAACAATAAAAAGTAGAAAATGATTCCCAGCTTAAGGGGATTGCAACGATAGAGATTACCTTTTAATAGTAGCTTCATTTCAATTCTCTTTTATATGATCAAATGATTTCCTTTTTTTTTTTTACAATAATGAAAATGGTATTTTAATCTACAACCTCATCTAATAATCCATATAAACCTAACTCACTTAAATGATCTTGTGATGTTAATTTGGAGCCTTGGAATGTGCTGATGTTAAGATCTCAAATTATTTGGAGTATCATTTTCGATAGACTAATTTACCTTCTTAAAAAAAAAAATCCACATAAACCCATCAATTTAATTTTAATGCTTCAACTATATATTTAGCTATAAAACTCACGTACACGATTTATAGAGAAGAGGGTGTTACAAGTTCAAATCTATGTCTCAACACATCAAATGCCTTTGAAGTCTTTTAGAATATGAACACTTACAACATCGTATATTTTATTTTTACTAACATGAATAAGCAAAAGAAATTGTAAACTTTTAGGTTTCGCAGAGTTTGATTGGATACCAATATTCAGAAGTTTAACCTTTAAATTCATTTCTAAATCAATTAAGATAATTGAATAAAATTTACACATCCAACCAAACTTTACAGATGTCATAGTGTTCAACTTTTTTCTTCCTTCCATGTTTTGATCTTTAGCAAAGTCTAGAGAAAACCAAATTTAATAAAAAGCCCAGGTGTGTTCTTTTCCTACTTGTAGATCGCAATAATTTATTCCTTCTGGCCTACACTATCTAACTGATTCTTTGCTAGATCTTAAAAGTGCTCCATACATTAAAATATCATTCTTTCTTTGGCGATTTATAAATCCCAGCAATCAGTACCCCATTAAAAAAATATTAACATTATTTTAATACATGTATACTTTTATTTTATTGCAATATTTCATTCAAAAATTGAACAGCATCATTAATGTGTAGCATTTTCTTAACCAATAAATGGGTCCAACCCACTTGCCCTGCTTCGAATGTGGTCCCATTAATAATGGACTGATTCCTACCTGAGCTTTATATTCAAATGTGTATCTTTGACAAAAAATTAACTAACATATACTAAAAGCTTTGAAATGTACATTTATCTTAAGGGATACTCCAATGGTTTTAAATTCAGCACCTTGTAGGATATCAATATCCTCGAAGCAATTTTCAAAGGAAAAAATTGTTGACTATCCCATCTCAAGTGGTGCATAATTTTCTTTTCTATACTAGTACTTTGATATTTTCTTGGTCCCATGAAAAATTTACTTTACACATATTAATAAAATATTATCAATGAAAACAAAGTTTAATTTACTAAATTAATTTTATCAATATTCACCATTACCATACATATAAAGGGAATGATGTTGATTTGAATACTTGCATTGAAGTTAAAAATTAACACTCATTTTCGACAAATATATTTTGTTAAAATGTTACTATTGTGATAGGAATGAAGTGCTCTATCAGATCTCATGTATAAGAAAAAAATAAAAATAAAGATGTCGCACTTCTTAAGAAAAGTAATTAATCTCATTAATTTTCTCAAAATAATAAGAATATTGTGTTCCGAGTTGTCCCTCATATGAGTTTGGTCTATGAGATTAAAATGATTATTGAAAAATAAAATCTAAATTAATTGAAGGGTAGTTTAGAAATAATATCACTAAATATAGTAGAAGAAATTAATGTTTGCTCCTATTTTTGACTATCACATATAAATATTTTTGAATAAGCTAAAATGAAATTTCATTAAACAAACCTCTTTGTTTCCCCCCGCACAAGGTGTGTTCAAGAGAAGCAAATAAAAAGTTACTTATACTTGAGAGGGAGAGAGTAACATTTATTTTATTCACATCCTCGATATAGGTACTTCAAAATTTCACCCAATAGATATATATTTTTTTTTTAAAATCGCTAATATTATTCACGGCGAGTTATACTATATTATGCTACAATTTTATTTTTTTGAATGCAATTTGTCACATAGTTTGTCTTTTAAGTTTTTTATCCAAAACTGTGGCTATTACATAAAATTTTCTCTTTATACCCTTAATTATAAAGATGAACATACAAAATTATTGCATGAATATTTTTACTAAATTAATTATATCAAATTTATTGTTTTTTAATATTTATGTCTAAACCTTGAAGACCCAAAAGTCTAAGACAAAGGAAGTATAAAAGAGACAAAAATGAGAGAATTTTTTATGAATGTATTAGAGCAATAATATTAGAGAGGAACAAAAAATTAATACTAATCTAAAAATGATAGAAAGTTTGAGATTTGACTTGAAGGGGAGAATGTTTATTAATGTAGGTCCATTTTCACTAATGTAGATGATGATATAAATGATTAGGAAGAAGCAAACATAGTATTATAATTAAAAACATTATAAACTGTTAATGGGGTTTATTCTGTTTGATGATCACTCTATGTCACCCAAAACATGGCCAAGATAAAATCCAAATGGCTGCTGCCTTGTTTTCTTGCTCTGCTCCCTTGCTCCCAATTACCTTTGAAAAATGGCAAACAAAGAAGCTGAAATAAGAAACATTTTGGTCAACATGTTTCGTACATTGTTCTTCTCTCTCTAGCAATGCTTTTCTTTTGGAGGTTAAGTAGTACATTTGAAAAGGGACACATATGGAAAAATCCTTTTGATTACTAATAATTATGATTAGCGACATTCTCAACCTTTCTTTCTCATTAATTAGTCTTATTCATGCCTACAAACCAGAATGATTAAGAGATGGGCTCCACACTATTATTCTGTTTGGTTTGCCTCCTTTGTAAGTTTATGCGTCTCGTTAACAAGTGTCTTATGAACACTCTTTAAACATTATAAAATAAGGAATTATTCTTTAAAATGTTAAATATTTTGATTTTCAAAGCATTGATCACATACATTTTTATAAATACTTAATATTTATGGTCCTTAAAAAGTGTCTTGGCGATACTCGTTAACATTTCCTTAAGTTTATTGATGTGTTGTTCTTAAACTATCTATAAAAAATTATAATCACTTACAAATATATTTAGTATTAAAAGACATAGATCATTTCATGATAATAATTTCAAATTATGTTGGATACTTCTTGAAACATACCTAAAATATGACGAATCTTACTATCTTTATGGTGAAATTTTATTGAAGAATTGAAAGTCACTTAAAGGTTGTAACAATTAAATTAAGGTTTTTTTTTTTCTAGATTACCTTTGAAGAGTGGTGGGTAATTTACCCACCAACCAATAAAAATGAACTATTTATTTGTGATGTCAAGATAGTTCATGAATACTACTTAAAAATGTGAACGTTTATTGGTTGAGGTAAATTACCAACAATTCTTTCATGGGTACGTCACCATTAAATTAAATCAGGTTATATGATATTGAATTATTTAAAGACATTTGAGTGTTTTCCAAATGCATGCATGAAGTATAGAATAATATTAATTATTCCTCTTATACTCTTATAGATGCTGAAAAGTTTCTCTAAATTGAAATGGTCAAATCTTATTTGCGATTTAATATGTCACATAATAGATTAAATAGTTTTGCTTTGATTTCTTTTTGAAAATAATTTTTAAAGAACTTTGATTATGAAAGAATTATTAATGATTTTACAACAAAAATACATAAAAAGTGATATTCAAATAGTTACACACCATTTTATTACTTCATCCATTACACTCAGTTATACAATCATGGTATTCATCGGTTATCATGGGACAAACTCTCTATATCGAAGGAGCACGGAGGTATGAGATTTAGAAATGTATATAATTTTATTCTCTCTATGTTAGCCGAGCAAGCTTGAAAATTATTGTCGATCCTCATTCTTTAATGACCCAAGTTTTCAAAGCCAGATACTTTTCGCATAGTGATTTCCTTGAAGCAAGAATTGGAAATAAGGGTGTGGAGAAGTATATGCACTTCACGTGTTCTGTTGAAAGAGGGAGGCTGCAGTGAAATATGGGAGATGGCGCCCATATACGGGTGTGGTATGGCCATTAATGGTGCGCTCATTCAAATGTTTGTAATATTATTCCTTTCAATCTTCCCATAAATCCACATCTTATGTCAACATGATCTAATATGTGAAGAGACCAAAAGTTGGGAGGTTGCAATTATAACAATTTATGTCATGAGAATGCTGATTTTTTATTTATTTTTGTAAATTTCTTTGTTAGATTCAATCAAAGAGGATAGTTAGTTTTGTATGTTCACAGTAAAATCCGCTTACAAATTAGCCATAAATAACTTAATTGATAGTTCTAGCTTACATTTCATTTGGAGATTATTAGAGATTGTATGTCAATTATAGAACGAAGTTTGTCACCAAAAAATACTTTGTCCCCAAAATTGAATTCGTTGTGGTTCTTATAATGAAAACTCTTTGCATCTTTTTGTTACTTGTCATGTTGATTTATTTTTAAAGCTGTCCAAAATATGTCTCAGGTGAGATGTAGCATGTGGTGTATCACTTTACGTAGTTTTTTTTGTTTTTGTTTTTGAAGAAACTAAATTAGCACACTCAAATTGACACTGAAGGGAATCGAATCTGAGACCTTAAGGAGTAGCACACTCCCACATCTCAGGTCAATACCACCTGACCAACCAAAATGGGTTAGTTTATGAAATATTTGAAATCTGAAATTGTGGGATGAAGTTGATGAAAATGTTCAATGTCACAACAATATATCATTATGCCGCTTCTTATCTCAATCAATGGAAATGGACAAATTTACAACGATATATTTGTCAATTGTCGTTGATTGAGATAGGAAGTGGCATAATGATATATTGTTGTGACATGAAACATTTTCTTCAACTTCATCCCACAATTTCAGATTTCAAATATGCTACATCTCACCTAAGACATATTTTGGACAAAATATAGCAAGTGTAGCCCCTCATGAAAATATGGTTCGTTGGAATAAGTCTTCCTCCGGTATGTTGAAGTGTAATGTGGCTAAAACTAGTTCTTTTCTTTCATCTCTTCAAAGTCAAGGAGGGGGTCCTTTGATCCATCGCTAACTATCAAATGAATAGGTGAATTGAGGCTTAACAATGTTATATTAGAATTTGATGCAAAAGTAGTGATTGATAGCTTCAATAATTTATGTCTAAATTTGTCTCTTCCTTATGGTTTCATCAATAGAAATTGTTTTCTCTATTTTTCAAATTTATGTACAAATTCTTTGGTTGAGATTTTTTATGAAGCAAGCCAATATGATAGCCCATGGATTAGTTAGGCGGTTATATATACGGCTAATTCTCAAATTTCTGATTTGTTGCTGGATTGTATTGCTCCTATTTTGATTAATGTTGATTTTGATATATACCTACGGTTGCTAGCTGACAAGAACTCATGAGTGGAAAATAAACTATCTGAGTGGACATATTGGAGTCACAAATTCCGCAATATCCTCGAAATTATTGCATGTATAAACTAGAAAGGTCCCCTCAATTATTATTTACAAGTAAAATATCCTTTTCTCGTCATCTTCTCAAAATCAATACTAGTATATCTTCAAAAAAGAATTATTGGCACCAGGGTGATTATGAAGGGAGTGAGGTTTGCTATGTGGTTTCTTTTCTTCCACAGTCTCTTTGTTAGTTATATATGCTCATTCTCGCATTATTTTTTCATAGAAGAATGATATGTGAACAACTAAATTGTACAACCAATAATTTATTTGTTATTTTTTATAATATTTTGCCTGATTTTGATTTTTGTGCTCCTCACAAAGTGAAAGGTTGTTATATTGGTTGTCCAATTTTAGATGTACAAATAACATAGCTCTTTTTCATAAATGGTTCACACTTTAGATTGTACACATCCTCATGTTAGGCTTCATTTATTGAATCCCTGATCCTTTCAAAAAAATAATATTGAATCTCTATTAACCGTGTATAAAATGTGCACAGTGCTAAATTGGTCTTATTTCTATACTCTAATATAGGGAGACAAGATATGATATATTAATCATATCTTGCTTAAATCTCATGTTTGATACACTAAAGTGATGAGATAAAATAAATCACTTTTCTATCATATCATGACTTGTCTTTGTAATTTTTATTTAAGTATAGAATGAGTTAGAAAATATCATGATAGGATTAGCAATTTATTCTTTATTTAATATCACGATATTCGGTCATTTTTAAAATGTTTTCTTTAAATAATGATATCATGTTTGTTATCGTGTGCGCATCAAACACATGATATGAGTACTATTATCATGTCCATATCATATAAAATCCATATCATATCATATAATTATCATCAAACGAGTCCTAATTGTCTTGTCTATACCTTAACAATCTCCAACATTGTCGTCGTCGTCATCATGACCTTGAACTCCTTCAACTCAACCATATTGTCGTCATCCCTTTCAAATTCTGGTATACAAAGGGCGAGACTCTTGTGCATCCGTCTCCAGCAATGAGATCTTGTTGGGTGGTAGGTCGACCCAGAGCCAATGCCAAACAAATTCGCCACCCCATTAAGATCAAGCTTCTCGAAAAATCGATACTTTCTCTTTTAAAACCAAATGTAACAAATCAAATCATTCACCAATAATTTTCTAAGCATTGAATTGGAAGTTATTACCCCGCCCCCTCGACTTAATCACATATTTAGTTGGATGTTTTTCACTTCAATTGTTTTTCCATCAACACATATCCAATCTAATAAAACAATAACAATGTCATTGTTTAATGAATGGTTATATTTTGTTATTTACAGAAGTAGTTTAGCATGCAAATGGAAATATGGATTTTAAAAATGATATTTTAGGATTCAAAGGGGAGTTTGTAGCAAGATCTATAGGTAATGTCGATGACGAGTGAACGTACATGTAGTTTATCTAAAACTCTCTGGAAACCCAAACATAAGTATTTCATCTTCTTCCCCTCTTGATCACTCAATTTTCTCAACTCAGATCGCCTACTGTATGCTTGAAATCATTTTCTCCGACAAATTGTTCGGCTACGGTGGCGACATAAGTTGTAGAAGGTTGTCGGAAGTTAGAGAGAGATAGGGCCAGTGGTCAGAGAGAGAGAGAGAGTTGTATCACAAGTTTTAGAAAAGCATCGAGAGGGAGAGAGAGTAGTTTTGTGTGGTAGATATTTTGTGAGTTTGATCGTTTATCTTTTTGATGTATGTAAAAATAAAAAAGGATTTGTCAAATGGAACTGTATGACCAATTAATGACTGGGTCATACTCAATTTTCGTAACTCATCTAACAATTGAGTCAGTCCTATCAAATAATTAATAGTTTCATTTGACGATTATGTAAGTCCTCTCCCTTTTTTCTTACAACTACAAAAATTAACCTCTTGAGTCAGTTATTATCATAATGAGTGGTAAAACTCACTCGAGAATTTAACAATGTTGCTTTCAAATTTTGTATTTAAAAAAACTCCAAACATTGATTAAACTTAAACTAGAACAAATATCATTAACTTTTGATGTCATCAGAGTATTTTTTTTTCAGTCCCTCGACCCCATCCCATTCCAACCGAATGCCTTGCGTCAAAAAGGGAAACTAAAAAATTAGAGAGAAGAATTTTGCGGGACCCTCAAATCTTAGCCTGAGCTGTTGCTTTTTTGACATTTCTCCCTTTTCCACACCTCTCTCTTTCCTTGCACTCACCACTCAACAAGAAAGAGAAACTCTCACAAAGAAAGTGACTATCAAAATTTCATTATTCTTCCTATTTCTGTATTTCATTCATAATAAATTAATAGTGGATGTACGAAAATAAAAGGCTAGCTAGCTGTTTATGATTCATGCAAAAATGTTTGATTGCAAGAAAAATTCTTAAGAATTTGAGTTTCAAACTTAAAAATTGTTCATTTTTGTAATTTAATTAATAAGATATAAATAGTTAATCCATCCATATGATTATATTTTATGTCACGTAAAACGAATGAAAATAAGGAGACAAACAAAATTATATAAAAAAAATTGAATGAAGAATGTTACTATATATTAATTGTTATGTTAATATTTTTGTTTTTTAGGATTTGAACTCTAAACTAATAACTCCTCAACTCATTTAATCTCTTAGGTCAAAACAGACGAACTAGTCAACCTCCGATAAAAAATATAATTAAGTCATCTTTATATATCATATTAAATTTGATGTCTATATTCTGATCTTTAAATAACACAACCGTTTTTTCCTTAGGCTTTGTTTGCGAGTTTGTAGGGGAAGAGATGAGAGGGTTTGAGAAAGAAAAAAAAAAGGAGTAAGTGGAAGAAATAGATGACATTGAGAGGAGGGGTTTTGGGGGGCTTATTTTTTTTTCAAAATATAAAACCCTCCTCATTTTGAGGGATTAAAAAATTGTATTGGATGAAGATTTTGGGAGGCTTGAGAGAATTTATATGAATTCTTCAGATTTAATATATGTTGTTACAATATTCTTAAAATAAAAAATATATTAATCATAAGCATTAATTTATCACTCTCTACAAATATACTCTTTAAAAAAAATGTGAAATTTTTTCCAATTTTTCCCTATATTTTTGTCCCTCCCAAAACCCTTCATTCCCCCTCCCTCCAAATTTCCAAACAAAGCCTTAAAAATAACACAACCTTTTTTACTCCACGTGCTTTTTTCCCTCTTATTTGATCTCTAAACTATTACATTATAAAATATAATCTCTAAATAATTACTTTTTATCACGTTTGACTTTCTAAACTAAAAATATATATAATGAACAGTCTCTAAACTACTTTTTATCTATAGAATTATTCAATAAATTATACTTTCTCTTCTTTTTTTAAAATTAATTGATGACCTAACAAGATAGATTGATAAGAAATATGAATTGATAATTGAATATATAAATTTCACGTATCATAAATATAAAATAAATATGAATTATAATTTTCAAATATAAATTTTACCTCTAATAAAATATAATAAAACTTACAAAAATACAAATTGATATTAAATTAAAAATATATATAATTAATAAATAACTAAAAAAAATATAATTTTATTACAATGACAGACCTTAAATATAATAATCGTATAGAATGATTATTTTAGGGTAACATTATAATGTGATTGGTTGAGCATAAATTTACAAATTTGGTGGGATACACTGATGCAATATTATAATGTTGTTTTGACGTTATCTTGGAGAAGCCCACCCCTTAAATATATGGCTGGATCCTTTGCCCCACCCCTACCAATTTCAAAAATGTATTATCTAATCATTGCCCCACTAAGTTTTGTAACCATAAAATTAGAATAGCAGATTTCAAAGCCACAAATCGAAGTCCCATACTCCATAAATTTGCCCATAGACATTGCGTCCCCTCTTCCCTTCTCTTCAAATTTGATACACATATATCACTCTTAAATTAATGAAGAAAAATATCTACGTAAAATTCAGTTAAATGGCGTTATAGATATGCATGTGATGTAAACGTATAATCTTCATTCACTTGCATTTTATAAAATATATTGAACATATACGAGAAATTTTTTATCAATGAAAAATAAATCAAGAAAAGTCACCAAGAAACAAACAACAGCTGTAGGGATCCACACCTCCATAACCATATACTTGAATGATATAATACATGCAATAAGTGTTTGACGTGTTACTTCTCATGTACAAGTACAACACACATGCATTCATGATTTTTTCCTGTTGAAAACAAGATCTAACTCAATCCTTTGCTTTGGACCAATTATATCATATTTATAAATAGATTATACTGGGCTACCTACCACAATTAAAAATAAATACATTTGTTTTTGAATCTTGTATCCCTCACCCAAAAAGTTAGAGACTAGTCTATTGACAATATGAAAGGAATTGATATCTAGTTACGCAGTGATGTCTATATAAATTAAGTTTACCGATTGATCTGGTATTTTCTTGGGGCTTTAAAGTTTGCTCTTTTTTAAAGTTTCATGATCGATTCTTCTCAGCGTCAATTTGAATGTGTTAGTTTAACTTCTTTAAAAGAAAAAAAGTTTACTAGTTGGCCCGTTTAACCCGCGCTAATTTGTTCTGGTACACTTGTATAACCAGTCAATCTATAATTTTTTTATAACATGCATTAATTTTATATTTCTTATTTATTTGTAATATATATTTGAGGATAAACATGTCAACCTATGGTAAAATGGGAATATAAAAACAAAGACATGTTATATTCACCGTTGCACAGAGAATACATGTCATCATTTTACAATTTATAAAATATCTTACCTAAATTTAGGCATCAAATTTCCAACTTTAATTGGTAGAAATACCCTTGAATGTATAATTGAGCCTCTCATAGGGTTTTTTTTTTTTTTTTTGAGGGAGAACCTCTCGTAGGTTTTAGCAAGTTAGTTCAATCAGATTTTCAGGGTGTATATATTCCAAGCATCAAACCACCACAAGCTTGTTTTCCTGATACATTCTCTATAGACTTGTCAAGTCCCTATCAACAACGGTCCACTATACAGAATTCAGGTAAATCAATATTGACAATGTCCCAACCACACGCTCGATAGTCACAACCATTATTTATAATCACACTGTCTAATTTATAAAAAAAAATCCACTACTAAAAAATCAAAATAAAAAATTAGCGACTAAAGTTTATGATAAAAAAAAAATATTAGTGAAGTTTTGCGTTTTTCATTCCACTAATAAGTTAATTTTTTGGCAAGTGCTAAAAATTGAATTTTTTTTTCTGACCCTAATGCCAAAAAAATTTCAAGTCTGACCCCCTTTGAAAATTAATCACTAAAATGACCCACTTTCATTTTTGGTGGTTTTTTTTGTCGTTTTCTTCATTTCCGCCGTTTTAAATGGCGGGAATGAGCCCCTTACTGACATGTGTCACGTCTTGACAGGCTGAGATGATGGGACGGTTTTTTTTTAATTTTTTTTGGTCGTTCCCGCCATTCCAATTGGCGGGACTGATTTTTTAATTTTTTTTCCGTTTTTTTGGCAACAACATATATATAATTAAAATACAATAAATGATAAATAAAAATAAAAACTAATTAGTTTATTCATAAGAAATAAAAATAAAATCTACTTTCTCCGCGGCAATCATTTACGCCAATGTAAACTATGACCTCCCGTAGCACATAATTTATCTTTTTTATTTCGTACGAGTCGTTGGTCTTGCTCTTCCTCTTCCTCGTGCTCTTCCTGTTCCACATCATCGTCAGGAATTTCAACATCATCATTAGTTTCCATAGTGACTTCATTTTGCACTTGTGAAGCTGAGTTGGTCCAAATTTCATTAACGAAGTCATCGTCATTAAACCCT
>Ga0315914_1008052_pt1 | contig 14294 bp, 7 predicted proteins | sample MpolenodulesMG_FD_203920 | JGI IMG/M metagenome (GOLD analysis project Ga0315914, IMG submission 203920) | Medicago polymorpha root nodule microbial communities from Los Angeles, California, United States - elongated nodules | ecosystem: Host-associated > Plants > Roots > Nodule | place: USA...
AATACAAATATCTATATATATATATATATATATATATATATATATATATATATATATAAACCCCTTTTAAGTACATTATTAACCCTGTTTTTGTTTTAAAAGTTGTTTAAGAGACTTGACAACTTTTATAGTTACGATAGTAGAACAAATAGGGGTTTTCGTAAGCTTAACTCAGTTGGTTGGGACAATGCATAAAATATGCAAGGTCCGGAGTTCAAACTTCGGCCACTGCCAAAAAAAAAAGTAGAACAAATAGGGAATTTATGTTCAATAAGAAAAAAGGAAATTAAGGTTCAATTGTTTAAAATAGATATCAAATTACAACATTATCCTTGTTTTTTGCCTCCAAAAGTTGTTGAAAAGATTTAACAACTTTTTTTACATATAGGATAGGATAAGTTAAGATAAGATTGTGGAAAAATATAGGGAATTCAAGTTCAATCAGAAAAAGAAAAAAAATAAATTAGGTTCATTTGGTTAAAATAAATAAAAAAATTATAATATTAACCTTGTTTTTTGTTATAGAATTTGTTGGTTAAATTGCATATTTGGTCCCCTAAATAATTTACGAGTTCCATTTTTGGTCCCCTAAATAATCAAACGCCCATAATTCACAAAGAGTAGCAATTTAAATTCAAGTTGCTTTTCATAATAAACAAAATTATTTAGGGAATAAAAATGATTTATTTTATTTTTATGGAATTCTCATTAAAATGAATATTGGTTTCCTACTCTGTCCTTTTTAGGGAATAACAATGAAATCTCTCTTAGGACCTCTCTCCAACAAGTCGGCCCTAATTTCTTCTCTCTCGGTTTTCGCTTCCAACTTCTTCATTGAGGGGTGGTTTTGGGTCAATTTTTGACCTGAAATCACCCATCTTCATCTTTTTCTCTCTATTTCGATTTAAATAAGTGATTTTCACATAGATCTAGGTTTTTTCTTCGTGATTTCGCCATCTGAGTGTGGTGGTGTGTTGTTCGTCGTCTTGTGCGACATTGTTTGATTTTTCGTTTTGCTGCGGTGTTCATTTGATTCATATTGAAATATCAATTATTCAATCAAAGATTTGAGCATCAACGTTGCAAATCCGGAGGCATGGGTATTCTGGTCACTTTTATTTTATCATATATTTTTGTAGGCATTACCCCGTTATATGCTATTAACTTGGATGCTGTGAGTTTGTTCACAGATTCATCCTTTACGTTTTTAGCGGTGCTGAATGAAGTAATCCATCGATTTGAGTGAATGAACATCGTTTTGATTTTGTCAAAAAAAAAATTAAAAAACAAAAACAATTTCGTACCGCCAGCAATTCATTTATTGTAGTCAACAAACAGAGATCATATGATAATCAAGCGTTTACTTGTCTTCTACATCATTTCCTTTTTGACTATAACCCAGTTTTATTATAGTCAAAAACACTACTAGTATAGGCTCTGGCTACGGTACGAGAGCTGAATGGGTTGTGTACCGTACATGATCTTAATTTTTTTTTTTTGTTGCAAAATGAATTTGACTCATTAGATATATTTTTAATCTTGTGAATGGTTGTGATCTCTTTGAATTTTGACCTGCTAACATTTTATTATTTAAATATATATATTTATTTTAAAAAGTAACAATTGAATTTAAAATCAGATTTAATAAAGGAGCGTTTTCAGTATTGTTGGAAAAATTGTGAAAATCTCAGGATCGGTTCTAGAAACATTACAATGGATTTTGAGTTTTTGGTTACAATTGATAAAACATTAAAATGATTTTTTTTTGTTGATAATTTTCATTAAATCTTTAAAACTAAATTTCATTTTAATTAAATTCAAATTTTTTTTTTGAACAAGCCAAAATGAAATAATATAATCACCAAGAACAATTCATCTCCACAAGACGTGCAAAGATAAACGCTCCTCAAAAGAAAACAAGGTCCAGCAGTCTATTGCCGAACAACAAACACAAAAAAAGAAGGAAAAAAACATTACTCCATAATACCCATACAAATTAAAGGGTACCGCCACCAGTCATTATAACTGAAAGCGGAAGTTAGTCTATTAGCCTTTAACCAAGAAAAAGACACAAACTTTACATTGTCAAAAATTTGTTCCAAGTCTTGTGCTTTGTCTTTGAAGATCCTATAATTTCTTTCCTTCCAAACACAAGCGTGCCAGATCACCTTAAAAAAAGTATGAGTAAATCGCGGTAACCCCACCATATAACTAAACTGCTGAAGATGATCACTGATAGAGTCTGGAGAGATGAAATAAATACCTAGCTATAAATCTTGTTCCAAACACTGCCGAATATGTCACATCGGATTAGTAGGTGACATATCGACTCCATGGAACCACATCCACCTATGCAATAAATGTCGTTGGGATGAAGAGCCCTCCTACGGAAAAGATTGTCTGTGGTAGGGAGTCTGTTGCGGAGAAGCCGCCACACAAATATAGAAACCTTTAATGGAACCTGCTTCAGCCACGCTGCATCATAAAGACCACGCTCCATCTATGTGTTAGGAAGCGTAAGAAACTGATAAGTCCCCTTAATGGAGTAATCGTTAATAGGATTCAACACCCAACTCCATCTGGCAAGAACATGATCTTGCAAGACAGTAGAACACAACAAGGTAGAGCACTCTGTAACCAACTCCTCCTCCCATGCCATCAGACGCCTCCTCCACTCCCAAGCATCACCGCCATTCACAATTTAATTAAATTCAATTGTACTCCCCTTTACCATGAATGAATATTTTTAATATAGTATTTTTTTGAAATTTGTACTAATAGGATTTGTGTTTGAAGTCACAAAAGAAAAACCGATAAAGGAAATTTCACATTTTTGTTCATCGAATTTCAAGGTGGGCATGCTTAATAATGTGCTTGGTTAATTTTAAAAATTGGGTTATGTTTTTGTATTATAATTAAGTTTTGGTGAAAGAGAAATTAAATTATAGGTTAACTTACATCAGAGGTCATTTAGATTATTTAATTGTCATAATTTGGTCCGTTAAGTTGTTTTCGTCCCACTTAGGTCCCTTAAATTAATAATTATAATAAGTTGGTCCTTCAAGATTTTCCGTATCAATTAGGTCATTTAAGTTATTTTATCATAACAATTAAAAGTACAAATCTAAACTCATCCTCGCTAAGATCGATGGCATCGAAGCTTGACTACTCTTAGATTGGTTGCACATTACGATCGCTCGTATTCGTAACGTGCAATTAAAGAAAAGGTAGCCAAACCTCCATGACAATGATCCTAGTGTAGAAAATTTAGAAATAATTAGGTTTACATAAATTTTAATCCTTATAAACATCTCAAATTTTATTTTTAATCTTCCTAAAAAATATAACAAATTTGATCTCTAACAAGGAAGTGCATTCCTCCCACGAACAAAATAGACTCAATCGACTAACGGTATCAAATATAATCAATCCGACCGTTGAGTATGACCTAACTGGAATAAGAACAAAGTAGGAACATTACTTTCGTCATTAGAATCTTCGATATAAGTCAATCTGACAAATTATCCCTTCAAAAACCTCAACAACATAGAAGGGCATTCCTCCGAATAACAAAATGAACCCAACCAACTAACGATATGAAATATAATCAATCCGACAATATGTAATTTCAGCATTAGAATCTTGGGTATAAGTCAATCCGTAAAACTATCCCTTCAGAAATCTAATCAACACAGAAAGACATTTCTACGACGATCAAAACGAACTCAACAAACTAACAATAGCAAATATAATTAATGTGACCTTTGAATATGACCAAATTAGACTAAGAACAAAGTAGGAATTGAAATTGCAGTAATTAAAATCTTCGGCATAAGTCCATGACTATCCGTTCTATGAGAATCCTACAATTGCTTACTCCCGTTCGATGAGAATTCTTTTAAAACCTGACTATCCATTCTTATACGAGAATTTTGCTAATACCGACTATCCGTTTTATGAGAATCCTACAATTACTTACGTTCGTTCTATGAAAATTCTACCGAGACCAACTTCCGTTTTATGAAAATCTTACTAAGACCAACTTACGTCTTATGAGAACCTTATTAAAATTGCGTAAAATTAAAATATATTTGATAATGTTTCAAAAAAAAAATTTATTCAATTATAGCTACCCACATTATATGATATTCAAGTCATAATAATCTGTCATTTTTCAGAGGGTCTTTCAAGTATGTTATATACGTGATTAATATGGAATTAAATATATACAAACTATTATTTGAGGACAAACTAGTGATCATTTAATTATACACCTTCCGTAAAGCACATTTTAGACCAAAAAAATGTCTCTAACTGTAAATATCTTTTCAAATTACTAGATGCATTTATTATTTTTTTCTTAAACATACCCCTAATTAACACTAATAACTTATCTTGAAATATGAAGAGTCAAATTTAATATACATATAAATAAAAGATAATTTGGTAATATTAACACAGAAAACAAACTTTGAATAAATTGCACTAGCAATTTATTATTCTTTTTTTTTTTCGAACACCGTTCATGATGTCCGGCCTAACAATTTCGACATTTTTGTCAGTTGAGTTAGGACTTACGGGGATAATTTATATAATTTATTATTCTTTTCTTGGTGCATATTTATTATTTGGACTTCTAAATAAATATCTTAAGTAGTATTTTTTGTTTATTAATGTGCTTCGAATGAGTTAATATGTTTAAAAGGTAGTACATAATGAAAAAGTGGCTTTTATAATTGTTTAATTGTATCAACCGGCTCCAACAGGTAGTGCACAGTAAAGCAACATACCAACTTCGGTAATCCACATCTCGCAGCGGTGCGAGACACATCAACATAGCGCACGCTAGACAAAGCCACTAGTATAACCCAGTTTAAGATTGTTTTTTTAATGTTAGTTTTCTCCAACAATATATTTGCAATTCTTATGTATTTATATTCATTAGTTGACGGGATAATACATCATTAATATACTCTATATAATCATTTTAGAAATGCATTCATAAATAGATTATCACGTCAATTAATAAAAATAACAATTCTTATGTATTTATATTCATTAGTTGACGGGATAATACATCATTGAATATATGTTTAAAACACTTTTTTTTTAAAAGATCATATGTAAAGTAATTGTATATCAACCGAGTGTACTAATTAATTTCTAAATTTTATCCCATGATTTCAATATACAAACTACAATAAATGTATGAATATTCCTTATTATAAGGAGTTCATTAGAAAGCATGTTTAATTGTAAGGATATTGTATATTATATGCAGGAGTTGGGGTTTAAATCCACTATGTTACTTAACCCAAAAAAAAAAAATTCCTCGAATTCATGAGACAGTTTTTTTAAGCAATCATTGGAAAGTACTTCCTCCATTCGTAATTATAAATCTCTCTTACTTTTTCCACATTAGGAAAAGTTTATAATAGTGACTTTATTGCGTCCATTCTGCATTGTATGTAAATTTTCCTAAATACCTCTTGTATATCTCTCTTACTTTTTCCAGATATGATTAGTATTAATCACGGTATGTTTTTGGGGACAAAAATAAATACACCTTATAAATTGTATAAGTGTTTCTTGACCAAAAAAATATCTTGTATAAGTGTTTATCCTAAAAAAAACTTGTATAAGGGTTTATCCATTATGTCTTTGTGTGGGTTGATTTCCCGTCTTAATAAGGTGTTTATTTGATCCTGATTGAAAGATTGATTTTGATTCAATGGAGCCTTAATCAATGATTGTTTTATGTTATTAATATAGATGATGTAAACTTTCGCCTAATCATTCTTTATGTTTTTAACGACTTTAAATTTGTGTAGTATTGATGTACTATATCATCTTGAATAAATGAATATAGTTTATTTTTGACAAAAAAAAAAGAGAAAAGTCTTGAATTAAAAGAAAAAAAAATTAACATCTCTTTGATATTTAACCACAAATTTAGACATATATTCATAAAAAATAAATTAGAGATATAACTTTTTTCACCTCTAATATTTTGTCATTAATTCAATTTTTAAATAGTTATAAGATGTCAAATTTATGATTTATTTAATAATGCATACATTCATAACGTCAAAAAAAATTTATTATTCAAAAAAAAATAACGTCAAATTTTTTATATTTAAAAAACTTCTGGAGCCATGATAAGAATGTAACACCTTTAGAGTATAACTAGTAAAAGATTTCAGCATTTCACGGGTTTGTTCATTTGTAGTTGATATATAAGATTGATATTATAAGATAGAGAAAATTGATTATTTTATAAATATCAATATTAACGTAGTATTTTCATAAAACATTTTTTTTATTTTTATATGCATAATTTTGTTAAATTATAATTTGCACTGCGTCCATCATAAATTTTATGTGTTTATATATGTTAAGTACAAATTAAAACTGAAATTGAAATTTTTACTCTTAGCAACACTTCCAAGTCAAAAAGGTCTGCTTTAAATGGAATTCATGATATAAGTTCCATCACGAAGCTTCCCATTTTAGAGAATCTTAGTTATCGACGAATTGTTTTGTAAAGAATTTAAATTATGACGAAAATTAGTTTTGTCGTGCTTTTTTGACCTTTTAGGTGAACTTTAGATTATCATGACTTTTTCATTTGAGAATTGGAAGATTAACACTAAAATATTATCAATTTTAGAGGGAAAAAAAAATGAAGAAATCATAAAAAATTTTGCAAATTTCAAGTCTTTGTGCAAGTGGTTGTGGTCAAGCGGAGAGTACAAATCATTTGTTTTTGGGATGTGCATTTTATGGTAGCACTTGGACGCATATTCGGCGGTGGCTTGGTATATATGCGGCAATCGTTACCAATTTTTATCACTTCCAACATTTTACTTTTGTAGTGGGTTATATGAAAGGATAGAAATAGTCGTATTTCTGAAAATTAGACCAATCGTTACAACATCTGGTGGACAGTGTGAAGTTCTCTTCTCTTAGATGAAAGAAAGAATCATAACAACACGAGTTGTAGATGCATATACACACAATTGTTTTTAGTCATAAGATATTTTTTATTTGTATTTTTAATGAAAGGGGAAACCAATATTTGAAGACAAAATTAATATCCTCCATGTACGTCGTACCAAAAAAGAACCTTCCATGTAAAGGAGCCACCTCTGCTATTTTTGGTCAAGGATCAACCCACGTATGCACAGATATATACATATAATAATATAAATCAATCCATATAAAGTTACGGCTCTAAATTTGTTAAAGTAATTTCAGTCAAAAAAATATATCTGTTAGTAATTTCAGTCAAAATAATAGTAATTTTTTCTTGTCAATTTTTGTGGCTGGACTTGTCCTATATGACTGACTTTCCAGGAATACTTTGGTTAGACTTGACAACAGAATTTTCCATACATTATGTTTCGAACAAAATAAATGATTTCGTTGAAAAATGGAATTATTTAATGTGTACTCTATAGTGACTTTTTTTCAAATCAATGTTTATATAACAATATATGTTGGAAAATATCAACATATTGTTAGACACTTTAATTAATAGTCAAGGTGTTTAGATCTTAATTCTGAAAAGGAGAAAGCATGATCCCAAAAGAAAATTCAGCTTACGTATCTAACAATTTCATAAACAGGAGTGATTTAAGCTAAAACCATACCTAAACATTTTGAGTCAAATATATTGAGTCATAAGCAAGACTACAGTTTAATATATCCTAAACATTGCTCAAAACAAACTCTTTTTATTGAAAAATGTTGGCATTACGAACTTTCCATGTAATTCATAAGTAGCCATTCAAACCACATGCAACAATTTATAATACATGCTCCAATTATAATTCATAACCAGTCAGCCAAATCACATGCAACATTTTATAATACATGCTCCAATTCAAATAATCCACCAAAAGCATGTTCCAAGACGCTAGTTAACATGATACAATTAATACTCATCCAATCCAAAACTAAATTCCAAACATGACTAAAGAATGGACACTTCACAAATAAGTATTGAAAAGTTTCAAATAAACCGCTTCAACTTGAGCAATGCAAATCCAAAGTTGCTCCACGGCGAATAAGATTATCCTTAGTAGAAAATCTAGTCTTTAATAACCTCCATACAAGGATATCGGCATTAACTCATTGGAAGAATTTGATTACACACAATTTCGCATTGTGGAGACCTTTCAAACTTCAAGTCCGACATCAAAATTTGACAAGTCATTTTGCAAGAATAAATTCTCCCAAATTATAGGTTACTTTACAATACCAATGAAATATTAATGTTTCTTTTTCTATTATATCATTTACTATTTATTATTTTCACTTCTTTTAATTCTTTTAATTTATTTTTCTCATGTCATTAATGAAAGATAATTTATTAAAGTTGCTCATAATTTGTCTTTTTCTTAGAAAATTAAGTGCATTTCTTAACCTGTGCAAAATAGTCAAAGTGACTTATAATTTTGGATGGATAACATATTGTGATTTTATAAGCTTTAGAATGGAAATGACGAAATTGTAGGGCTAGAGTAAAAAGTATTACGATATGGTGAATTTCATCCGAACTTTTAAAATGACTTAGTACCTGTTTGGTTGGGAGTTTGCATCAGTAAACATGCGTTTATATATGCTCTTGTCGTGATTTAAGAGAAGCTCCAAAACAAATCTTCTCCTCGAACGTGAATTTTTGCCCCAGAACTGATAAACCCACCGCTAAAACAAACATACCATTAGTGAGTTCTCGATTAATGTTTATCCCCAAATGTAATTTGGTGTACATTTTTTTCTTCATTTATACAATTTGTGTAAAATAATCAACTATGACAATTTTTTTAGAAGGGATAGAGTAACATATATGATGGCAATGCCATGATTGCATGACACTAACTCTGCATAGAAATGATATTTGTACAATCATTTGTCATAGTTTTTAGAAGAACTCTCTCTCATACTCTCATTGTGTTCTTACTATCTTTCTCTATTACTTTGGTTTTCGTTGCAATACCTATATTTATTTGTATATCTTTGATTGTCCCATAAATTGTCCCAAAAATGGTTCTTCAAATAGCATACATCCCCTTAATTTACATGCAACATTATCTTTTGGTCGAGGCTCATCCTCCATGCATTGGTCATAATCTCGCCATCCATCAGAATTTTTCTTTTGATATGGATTTTTTTTTACTATCTCTTTTTCCACCTTGTAGACTTCTCACGTGCCCTGCATTTTTTTTTACTAAAATATCTATGTTTGGATTATATAATCCACCAAAAAATCATGGTTTGAATTATATAATTTGAAATATGCTTATATATAAGCAACAATCATAACCTCCTCACATTTCAATAGTTGCAAATTTAGTTTTTTAAAAACACAAACAAAAAAAAAAGTAGAAAATGACAAAATCTATCAAATAAAATAAAAATATATATAAAAATAAAACTAAAAATCAAATAAAGCTAATGCAATTTTTGGAGTATTCCTATCAAGTAGCCTAAAAACCAAATTTTCTAGTGGGACATAGCAGGAACGGCTAACAATGACATGAAACACAAGGAACAAACTTGATCAGTTGGTTAGTACGATTCTTAAACTTGTTATCCATGTTACAAGCAAATTCAATCTTTATGCTAATAGAGTTTGGATTATTTAATTCGAACATGTTTTCCCATGAATTTTTTACACAAGAGGGTGTATAGGGGGTGTCCGGATTTTATAATTTGAAAAACAAGCACTTTCGGATTTTATAATCTGAACTCTCGTCCCCAATACGTGCTTCAAAGTAGGGTGTATAGGGGGTGTCTGGATTATAAAATCGATCTGAAGTAATTATTTTTTTTCGGATTTTAGAATGCAAATAGGTAAAAAAAGAAATACTTTTTCGCCAAAAAAAGTGTGGAACCCTCATTTCAAATTATATAATCTGAAACCCTAACGGTCCGTTTGATTTGAGAGTTTTGGAGGGGAGGGGAGGGGAGGGAATATTTTTAATTTGAAGTGTTTGGTTCAATTTTTAGAAGGAGAGGAGAGGGGAGAGGAGAGGAGCAAATTTTATTGCACTGTCAAAATTATCCTTAGATTAATTTAAAATCTCAATATCATTCTTATAACAACATTTATTATTATTATTATTATCATCATCATCATCATCATCATCATCATCATCATCATCATCATCATCATCATCATCATTAGGTTATAGGTTATATTATCCTTGAAATAACTTTTATTATTATTATTATTATTATTATTAGGTTATAAGTTATATTATCTTGTAACAACTTTTCTAATTATTAGGTTATATTATCTTTGCAACAACTTTTATTCCATATTATTAACAACTTTTATTACTACTTGTAACAACCCTATTACTAATTCATTATTCTATTATCTAGATCGTGTTGTTATCGATTACATCGTTATTGTTTCGTTACTTTATTATCCTTATTTAATTAAGTTTAAGGGTAAAACAGTAAAATAATTTTAAAATCTCTCCCCTCCCTTTGCGAATCAAATACATTTTTAATTAAAATATCTCTCCTTCCCTCCCCTCCTAACTCTCGAATCAAACGGACCCTAAAAGTATTTTTGGGATATCAAAGGCGCGTGAGAGGTTTGAAGGGTGAATTTGTTTTTTCTTCTATTCTTTCTCTTATCTTTTTCTTCACTTTGTAGTGCAGATCCAGTGAAAAGATGGAGAGCATTACTTTTCTCAAAATGTTGCCTTCTCGCGCGCCCTGCAAAAATTTCAATAATACCCCTGGTCCGGATTTCGTTTTCCGATCCAGATTGTTAGTGTTTCCGGAAAATAAAATTTGGACAAATACGATATGATTATTTTGTGTCTTTTTTTGATGTCAAGGGTCTTTGTTGACCATTATACGACCCCCGCATAAGATGCAATGCAATTGCAGGGGTCGTATGAGTGGTCAACAATGACCATGACACCACAAACACTCCTAAAAGCTACCTAATAAACTAAAAAAAAAAAATGAAGAAAATGTAAGAAAGGAGGTGAAGAAGAATGAAGGAAATTGTTGAAGATCCAAACCTTTTTATAGCCTTAAATAAGTCATAGGTCTTAATTACAGTCAAATAAAATGTGTTCCACTTTCAAAACCGTCAAAAAATGCATTCAAACTCCACTAACCGGCCTAGCCTTTGGTGAAATGTTAGCGGCCAAAATGTTACTAAGAGTTTCCAAATTTTATAATCCGGAATGCATGAAGTTATTCCGGATTATAAAGTCCGAACTGCATCAGACCCTTTATTTGGATCGTTTTCGTTGCGAATGCCTTTGAAAATAATGGAACAAAGGTACATAACATAAATAGAAGCAACATAAGACAAATAAACAGTTAAAAAAAACCATAATAACATAAATGTTGAATCTTTTGGGAAGGTTTTTTCAATAGGATTTCTTTGAGTTAGATCATGCTGCCTTGCCAAATGACATATTCATCTGGCAGGCAACAAGATCTAACTCATAACAATCTCTTGATATTTTTGAGTTATCTACCTATCAAGGAGGCAGCAAGGAGTATCTATATATTTTTGACAGCATGCTGAGGATCTTCATAATGCACTCAAATAGATAGCAGTCTATTTGCGACAACATTAGAAAGATCATCAGCTTAATGACAAAAATTTGCATGGTTTTCTTTGGTGTGTTTGTGTGTTTTGCTGGTATTGAAGCTGAAAACCGGAGAGGGTGCATTTATAGAGGTCCTTGAATGTTGTGGACCACATAAACTCTTGGTGCGATGTGGTCCATACAAAAAAATCCTATGTTGAAGTATTCCGAATTTCGTATTCCGGAATACACTTACGCCCTATGTTAATCCGGATTTCATAATCCGAACTGCATATCTTTGGTTATTTTATCGATTAAATGAACATCTTTGACGTAAATTAAAATATAATGAAAGTTTAAATAATGTATATGTTGTTCAAAACATAATGCAACAACTTAATTCAACAACACATAACTAACATGCAATTAAAACAACATAAAACACACGATTAATTAAAACATAACACATTATCACGGATCATCTAAACTAACTTCTTCCTCCTCTGGTCCCTCCAGCAGTGCCCGAATCTCTTCGTAATTCCTAGGCCGATGCAAACTTTTCAGAATTTGTTCAGCAGATCTATCCAACGAAGTGTCAACCTCGATCGGTCCTCTAGTACTGTGCTGACCAAAGACAGAGAACATGTTCTCACGTCGTCGTTCATGAGTTTCATCCGGCTAAACCGAAGAGATCCGGCTGAATTGGACAATGGACATCGATATTCAACACCGACCTCCCTCCTCGTGTCTCTGTGGTTGAGTTGATGGTTGATTTGATCTAGCTCATCCTTCAGCCCGGAGAGGGTGACATCGTTGCGAATCCTAAACAGATGGGGTGGTGTTTCATCATTGTAGTAGACTGCCGTTAGCTTGGTGTTCAGATCAAAGCTAGGGAATTCCATGATTTTTTTTCTGGTGTAGTTTACTTGTAATGAAAACAGGGACCCCTATTTATACAAGTATCTGGGCATTGTGGACCACAAAAATTGTCGGTGCAATGTGGGTCACACAAAAGAATCCAATGTTGAAGCAATCCGGATTCTAAAATCCGAACTGACACTCACCATACACAAAGTCCCAAGTTTCCCTTTGGTTCACGCCATAATCGTATTTTTCCGGAATATATAATCCAGATTATATATTTCGGACTGCACCAGAAGTTTTGGCCGGTCGTCTGCACCACAAAGAAAACGTTTTGGGCGGTGGTCGACTTTATAAAACGTGTTTTTACACGTTTTTTGACTACCATTAATGGTTTTTCAACCCTCCCTTCCTATAAATACCATCCATCTCCCCCACCATTTCTCACATAAACCTCTCCCACCCTCTTCTCCTCTTCTACATCGATGTGTTTCCATCGTTGGCTTTTCATAGAAAGAGGCCTTTTTGGAAATCCATCAGGGGTCATATGATCGGTCAATAGGGAGGGGGTCAGTCTGGGTGTGAGGTTGGTCTGTCTAGGTGTAAGTTTGACCATCATGGTCTCTTGCCCCCTCTGTCTTTCCACCAACAGTGAAGGTACTGGTATGTCATCTCAGCCGGAGCCACTGGTATAGCTTACCCCCCCGAGAAATAGTCTTAGGTTCTTATGTAAAAAGCTTCAACATTATTGTAATGTATTATTCAAATATCAATGGAATAAGTTGTTTTTATCTTTTTGTTTCTGCTTTACATGTTTTTTTGCATTTATTTACGAATCTCAAAGCTTAAAAATGAAAAAGTTAAAGAAAAAGGCCGCTCCGGATTTTAAAATCCGGACACATCTGGTAAATTATAACAATTCAATCCGGAAAACGAAATCTGAACCAGGGGTAATTTTAGAAAAAAAATAGGGCGCGCGAGGAAAGCCATTGGGTGGGAAAAATAAAACTCAAAGATGGATGGGTCGTGATGTGTTTTTTCCTATGGGCTCGTATCTATTCCTTTTTATATTTTTGATAGGTATACGCCTACTCCTAATAAATATACCTCCCTTTTCTTCATGATCGCCCTTCACACTCTTAGCCTATTCTTTTTACAACTTCTTATTTCCATTTATTTTACTGTGAAAATTGCTTCATATATTCTACACCGTAAATTTATCTATCTTTTTTTATATTAAAAAAAAAAAACTAGGTTTGCAGCTAGGTGCTAACAACCTAAATATATTCAAAAACCGGATCCTTCCCCAAAACAAAGCTATTAAAAAATATGTTGAAAAGGATAATGTAGATGACATCGGATCCTCTAAGTCAAGTACTTCATTTCATTTTCCATTATCTAATGTAACTGATGAAATTGTAGACATTTCTAGTTTGGTTGGACGGGAGGGGTAGTGATCTATTTATTTTGGAACTTGTCGATCAGCAAAACAAGTCACCATAACTAATTCCTTTTACGGTGCCTATTCCTCACAAAAGTCTGGTGACAACAATGGCTGCACAAAATATAGAGGTAGCTGCGCATATTGATCCGCAACTTCAGAAGGAAATTGATCTTGTTAGAGAATATCTTATTCAAGGTAAAGATGTTGATGTCCCCTTTACGCCTTATTTGACGAAGAAGCAGACGAAAAATCTAAGTAATTAAACTCAATTCCTACAACACTCGTTCCAAAGGTGAACTCAAGGAAGATTGAGCATCACCTTCTCTTCTAGGGTCATTTTTCTTTGCTTTTCTTTTTATTTTTTATTTCATTTTTCCTTGATTTTTGAGGGTTTTGGTTCCGCCCTATATATATATATA
>Ga0315914_1008053_pt1 | contig 14292 bp, 7 predicted proteins | sample MpolenodulesMG_FD_203920 | JGI IMG/M metagenome (GOLD analysis project Ga0315914, IMG submission 203920) | Medicago polymorpha root nodule microbial communities from Los Angeles, California, United States - elongated nodules | ecosystem: Host-associated > Plants > Roots > Nodule | place: USA...
TCTGAACCTGTTTCAACTTCAGGTTCATCATCCACTTCAAGGTTACTACTACTGGAATCTGTTAATGGAGAAGGTGATAAGGCAGTGAAAAGCTTAAATTTTGAAGTGTTCCCACGAATTAATGGAAATGTTGAATGCAATTGTGAGTTGAAGAATATTGATTTTTTTAATGGGATATGTGGTTCAAGTGCTATTGGGATGTGAAGTGAACTAACAGAAAAAGCTTCCATTGTTTGTTCCCTTCTGCAGAGTAATGGAACAAGAGAAGAAAGTGGAAATGCTTCAATGTTAAATGATTTAACTTATAGATAATATGAAACTAGAGGCTCACGTTTTTTTGTTATTATGCAATGAATGAAATGAAACATATATGAGGCTCAATTTTATCAACTAAAGTGTGAGGGAAAAGTCCACGTGTTGCCAGTTTTGTGTACACATCAACCATGGGATTTGGCTTGCATTTATAAGTTATCTTAAGGAGGAATACCTCAAATTCGTCCTTGAATTTTCATCAATCAGTCAAATTCGTCCTTGAATTTTGCGAAATATCTATTTAGTCCCTGAATTTTACAGATGTCCATCAAAATGGTCCCTCCGTCCAAAAGCTTCGTTTGTGGTGATAATGTGTCTTCTTGCATGTTGTGTTGTCATGTACACATGTCAACAAGGCAGCCACGTGTACAAGGACTAATTTGATGAAAATGGTAAAAATTTGAGATTTAACTTTTCAGAGTAATTTTTCATGTGTTTCCAATTATACCCCTCTATTATATAAGGATCAATTTGAGACTTATTGTCATAATTTAAGGACTAATTTGATGGCTGATGTGATTGATATTATTCCAGGTAATGAGTACAAGGAGATATGGCATGAGAGGACCTATGATTTCAAATGACAGGCATAAACAAACACCACTGAGGGGTCCTGCTCCACAAAATCCAACTGCTCCTGGAGTTTTTAGAGTTCCAAATCCAAATTACGGGTCATCCGCTTCTACACAACCCCAATACATGGAGTTTATCCCAACTCCATGATTTCCAAAGCGGTGGTGCTAGTTTAAATTATGTTTTTGGACTACTTTCATTAATGCTCTTTGGACTTGTTTACTTTATGCTTTTTTGGATATGTAATGATTTAAGAACATCAAATGACATAATGACTTGATGACTATGTAATGTTATTTTTTTGGCTATGTAATGACTTATGAGCATCAAATGTATGACATATGATGGTAAGCAAATGTCTGTCTTTTTACAATCAAAGTGTTTGTCTTTTACTTTTTACTTTGTTCAGCAAATGTATGCTTCAAGGATCATAGTGATATATGTTGTGAAAATTCAAGGACTTATTTGATGGTATTTTCATTAATTTAAGGATCGATATGATGGATAGACATACAACAGAAGGACCAATTTGATTGAAATTTTTTGACAGAAGGATTGGATTGACAACCTATTTTCATTACAACATTACAACATTGCACAGACTTGGCACAATACAATAACATTTTAAACAACTCAATCAAATAAATTACTTATCAATTCTTAATCAACCTAAACTTACTTCCTACAAAATCAACTTTATCCATCAACATTGCCCTCCAAACCTCTTCTTTGACACTATCCTTTGGCTTCTGTGTCAACCTTGCATTTCTTCCATGACCAGCACCATTGTTTTTAAAATAACCCCGTTCTTCAGCTTCATCAACCTACACAAAAATTTTACAATTTTCACCATCATCTTATACAATCAAAAGACAAAATCAGTACTATTTAAATAAACCATTCACACATCACATAACCATTGTTAAACAAACCTTTAGCAGAGGGCAGGCATAGAAAGACCTTCTTGGGTTATTGATAGTGTTTGCTTTTCTTACAACACAAATTCTAGGACACCAACATTGAAACTCTCTCACATCATCATTGTACATAGAGATTAAAGATGAAGACTGACTGTTGTAGCTGTTTTTGCCCATACGTCCACCACCCATCATTTCTGAACACCAAATCTTCAACAATGACCACTGATTTTTTAATTTCGAATTGAATCAAAAAAATTAGGGTTTTATGTTTTTTGAATTGGGGAAGAACTTTGGAATCAATTCATGGAAGAAATTTTGGGTATTTTGAACTCTAGGTGACAAATTATAACATTAGGGTTCCAAATTTATATATTTGGGGAAGAAAGAGTCGTTAATGAGAAAGAGGAGAAAGAGTCCTTGGAAATTTTGCAATTTTCTGAAAATCAATCAATTTGGTCTCTGCTTGTGTGGCATCTGACGTGGTAAGCCTTGTAAGAGGTTAACGGTACACGTCACCTCCGTTAACAGACCAACTTATTGGAGGAACTGATTTGATTGACATTTTGTAAATCCGGGGACTAAATAGATATTTCGCAAAATTCAAGGACGAATTTGGCTGATTGGTGAAAATCAAGGACGAATATGAGGTATTACTCTTATCTTAAGTGTACCGGCACAATTGTTTTATGAAATAAAAAGTTATTTTTGAATTTTATATTTTAGAAAATATCATCTCATTCAGAAAAATATTATTTCATTGTTTTATAAGAATCATACTATTTTTCATCGTAAAAAATAATAAATATTCACTATTATGAATAATAAAAATAAAAATAAATGTATCACAGTTGTTAAAAACATTTGCGTTATATTTGAAATGTTTGGGTTAGAACCCGCGACTTTTCACTTATTCACATAAAAAAGGTGAATTTTTTGCCACTAAACCATTTAGCTGGAAATTTTTGCTCTTGATGATAAGATTTAGTTGTTATAATAATAAATGATAGAAAATATTTTTTTTTCTTTCGAAAACAATAGCAAATCATTTAACTATTAATTTAAAATTTGAGCGTAACTGTGCACCAGAAGTTTGAAGTGTATCGTAAAATTTGTGTTCTGTAAATATTAAATTAAAGAATAAAAAGTTAAACAAATGGATGCTTTACTCCTAAACCATATTTAGACACGTAAAATATTAGACAAGAGAATGCTAATTTTATCTTTAATTATTTATTCGATTTTGAAAATATTTTTTGAGACAAATTAAACATATTATATACTATCATTTTTCTTTATATATTAGTAAAAAAAATATGATCAAATCATATCATATGAATGATGTACATGATCAAATTATTTATTGAGAATAGAACATGGTTAAATCTCTTAAGGAGATCTTCTTCATCCATTGTGATTCTATCTACTCGACTTGAAAATTAGGTTTTACAATTGCACGGAGATAATGTCCGTTAAAGAAGAGGTTCAACTAATATTTAAGCGTTCGATCGTTCAATATCGTTTTTATTTATTATTATATATATTTTCTAAATTTATCGTGATTGTGAATTTATTTATTATATCTAAATCAATTTCGACTATATATAGGGTTTTGCTAGAAGATACATTTTATGAATGTGTCTTTTAGCAAGTTATTCTATAGACATTTGCTAACATACACCAACTAATTTTTATAAAGGTGTCTTTTAGTAAATTATAACTAAAAATTGATAATCACAACTTGAGGTGTGGATTGCTAAAAAAAACATCTTCATGGTGTCTTCTAACAAAAACTCATGGAACATTATTCTATTTTATCAACATTACTGTAAAAAAAAAAAAACTTACCACAAATTATAGGTCAAAAAACATCAAGGCGATCTGTTTCTTTCACTTCAATCACTCTTGGAGCTTCACTTTCACTTCTTCCAACATTCAATTTCACTTTTGTTTCTTCATCTCTTATATCTTTCGAATCCAACACCATATTTACCGGATCCGGGTCGCGTTCCACCGTTAGCACCACTCACCGCCGCCGCGTACCAGATCGATAAAATAATCAGGCAGAAAAGGTACGTAACTTTATTCTCTATCTGGCTCTTACCCTTTTGTTTTTTCTTCCATTCTTTCCCTCTTTTTTAACTCAAAGTTTTTATTTTTAAATTCAACGAATCAATGGGGTAATTATTAGTTACCATGTATTTTGAATCAGTTTTTTGTACTTGTTTTCTCTCTCAAATTAGTAATTAGCTGTTAATAATACAGTTTTATGATATTTGTTTCCTTTTGTTATACAATGGCAGTGATGAGAATTTGAATCAAATATGGAGGGTGATCTTCAAAAGTCACTATCTTTGCGCCTAAGTCGTAGAGGAGACCGAACTAATCAAAATCCTCAAACTAAGGGTGAACAACAACTTCTATCAACTCTCTTGTTTACTACAAGACATGACAGTGAAGTGAATTCCTAGTTTGTTTGTTTGTTTGTTGCTGATGCAGATTTTGACATAGGATTGTTTTCTTCAGGAAGGGTACCCCAAGATTACCCTATGAAGATTGTTTGGAAGAAAGGGTTTGTTCGATTGGTTCTTGTAGGAGGCATCTTGTGGATGTTGTTAATTCTTGTTGCATTGTTGTTTCATATATGGTCTTGTCAATCCTCTGTCTCCTTTTTATCAGGTTAGCCAAAAAAAATTATACTCTTTATTTACTTCTTGTGTGATTTTTCAAGAACATCGTTAGTCATTAATCCCTATTAAGTTAATTGTCACAATACTTAATTAATTTTGGGAATTACGTAGAAGGGGATAAGCTTTCTTATTTTATATTTCTTTAGCTGCACAATATCTGTAGATTTAGTCATGTCTGGCATTGCAAAAACAGCATTTAAAGCTGTAAAAGAACGGGTTGGAGATTCATTTCTTTTTCTGTCCCACTCTTTCTGTAATCTATAACCTCTAAAAGTAACATTGTTCTTTAGTAGTACTTATTAGTAACTTTGGAATAAGAATGTAAGGATTAAGGAACCCTGTAATTTCTAGTTAGAGAAAACAATAATAGACCATGTCTTGGTACTAAAAATTGAACTCAATTCAATTTGTAATTGCTTTTTTCCTTTCACTCTTTGATGGTTGAGAGGGGTTTTGGAAGTAAAAATATCTAAAATCTGATTGGTCGTTTTAGATGCAAACGTGATATGCTTAGGAATATAGGATAATCACTTGGTGGGAGGTTCTGTTACATTATTAAAAGGCATGCTTTTTCAAAAGGCTATTCAATAAAAGCATTCATTGTCTTTTATTTTCTTCATTAAAACTACATTATTATATCATGATTTCTAAAAACATAGCGATTTTCTGCTTGATTTTCAGTCATGTGTAACAAAGATAGCAAGGTTTACACCATGTTAGACACTTACGGACTTGTACCAAAACTTCACAGTAAGATTTTGGCTGTTTTGTCTCCATCCATTGTTCATTATTTCATAGTTAATGTTTGATGTTGATGCTGCGTGTATCTTTTAGGATGCCCAATTCCTCTTTTCAATGACCCTGATAAAATAGTTATCCCTACTCAAAGAACTTCCGACAAAATTGTCAAAAATTTATCTTATTTTACCGAAGATGAGATTCCAAATGATAGTTCCCAGTCATCTCCTCTTTTTGGAGGCCATCTAAGTTGGAAACAGAGGGAGGATAGTTTCAAACTGAAGTCGAATATGAAGGTAAATAAATAAATTATCATGACTTTTAAATTTTTATTAAGTTTATTTTAAATGCAGCTGCTTCACAATTTATTTAGATTATCTTGTGATTGCCTCCATTAATGCAAAATGTTTCCCACTTGCTTCACCCCTTAGGTACACTGTGGATTTATCCAAGGTGGCGGTGCTGAAATGGATCCTATAGACATTAAATATGTTAAGAAATGTAAATTTGTTGTTGCATCTGGCATTTTTGACGGTTATGATATACCTCACCAACCATCAAATATAAGCCTTCGGTCAAAGAAACTTTTTTGCTTTCTTATGGTGGTTGATGAGGTATCTCTGAAATTCATGAGGGAAAATACTACTGTGGAAGAAGACAGTGCTGGTGGAAAATGGGTCGGAATTTGGCGACTTGTTCTTCTTAAGAATCAACCTTATGATGAACCAAGAAGGAATGGGAAGGTTCCTAAAATAATAACACACAGGCTGTTTCCTCAAGCACAATATAGTATATGGATTGATGGTAAAATGGAGCTGGTAGTTGATCCATTGCTTATCCTTGAGAGGTACTAATGTCTTTATCTTAGTTTATGCCTAATCTTTATGGTAATACAACTAATATGAACATTTTAAATCTGTTTATTTAGGAAGGTGTTCAAACTGCCATCCTTTTGTTTCTTTAGATAGCTTGTTAAGGGGGAAAAAGTCATTTGATTTTTAATTTGATATTTTCATGTCCTTATCAGTTAATTGCATAAAAAACATTTGTAGGCATAACAATTAGCAATTAGAAGGGTTCAATTTTATGGATGTCTTTTGTACTCTCATTTTTCTCGTATATAGGCTTAGATATTTACCATCATGAAGCTGATGCATTATAAAAGAAAATATTGTGTTACTACTGATTTGCTTGTCACTTGTGTTTGTGGATTTCCTTTGGGGAAAACTATTGCTTGACTCTTGATAATTGACTTTCCAAGTCGCCGCTTGTGATTTGGTTTGTCAACATCTAAACAAATAAAAAAAGACACTTTTGTAATCAGAGTGGACCAAATTATATATTTTCATGTATTTTTATAAATGTTAAGATTCTTTATGGAGAGTAAATAGTAACACATACTTGTTGGGATGGAATGGATGTCATTCTAGTTAGATATAGCATTAATGCATAATAGGTTTTAAAGCTTGAAATCAAAGACACTTGTTTACAAATTATATGTTCTGCCGAGATCCTTCTGATCTGATGATAGATATCGCAATGACTCACTTTGTAGGCAATCTTTACTTTGCAGATACCTATGGCGAGGGAAGCATACATTTGCCATTGCTCAACATAAGCATCACCGTAGTATATATGAGGAGGCTGATGCAAACAAGAGGCGGAAGCGATATGCTCGACCCCTTATTGATCTTCACATGAAAATATACTATTACGAGGGGATGAAAGCATGGAGTCCAAATAAAAAGACTAATAGCGGTAAGACAGGAAATGTGACTCTTTTTTTTTCTTTCTTTCTACTGTTTGATTTCAATTTCAACAATTTTGTCATCTCATTCTAAGTCTGACTTCTAAGATGACAAATCCTTAGAATTTTTTCACTTGAGCCATGGTAAATCTGTCAAAATTACACAGTAATGTAAGGCGGTATAATAATGTTAAAAGTTGTTTATGATGTTTCAGATGTCCCAGAGGGAGCGATTATCATTCGAGAACATACGGCGGTGAATAACTTGTTTAGCTGTTTGTGGTTTAATGAGGTTCACCTCTTCACACCGAGAGATCAACTGAGTTTTGGTTATGTTGCATACAGATTAGGAGAGTCATTTGAATTCTTCATGTTTCCAAACTGTGAATACAATTCACTGTTTGTGTTGCACCCTCACACAAGAGAGCACTCTTCTCCCATAGAATGGGTTAAACAGTTGGATCAACTGAAAAGGAATAGTAATTTAAAAGAAAGTAGGGGAGGATTAGGCTTGTTTACCCCTTATCCTGGGGATCTTAATTCAGTTGTTCTGCCACAAATAACAAGAACATCAAAAGCAGGATGACATTTTTGTTTTAACATATATTCATTTCATGTATTTTTTATTTCAAGAATTTCTTGATTCTAATTAATGAAAAGTAAAGATGAAAGCTCGTCAAGCTTATTTTGAGAGTTTTTCTACGTATATTCTGTTTTTTTATTCTTCCTCATTGTTCATAACTTGAATGTGATATTCGAAATAGAATGGTGTTGAGACTCAACTCACCAAACTTGGGGGCTAATTTTTTTTTCATAAGTTGAGGCATAAGATATGAGTTGTTTTATAATGTTCCGTTAAAAGTATCTTTGTTTGCTTGGAGACTTCTTCGTAATAGGCTACCGTCAAAAGACAATTTGGCACAGCATCGAGTCATTTACATTGACGATATTGTGTGTGTGGCTGCTTGTGGAGCGATTGAAACGCCAGATCACCTTCTTTCAACTGTGACATTTTTGGTACCGTGTGGTCGCTGGTCCTGCAATGGTTACGGTTATCGTTCGTTGCTCCTGTAGGGAGCTGGTTTCATCTTATTCAGTTCGGTCAGTTAGCTGGGTTACCACATTTTACATATTTGTTCTTTCGGTTAATTTGGCTAGCTTAAGTTTGGGTTATTTGGATAGAGAGGAACAATCGTGTTTTCAGCAACAAGGCTACGGACATTAGCAACATTGCAGATAGAGTGAAGTTGTTATCTTTCCAGTGGTTAAAGGCAAATATGCATGGTTTTGCGTTTTCCTATCATGATTGGTGGATCCACCCTTTGTCTTGCATGGGTGTTATGATTTAATCTTATTGTTATTGCATTTTTATTGCGGTAATTTCTTTTGGTGGTTCTCTTTTTGCACGCCTTGTGCGAGATGAACCATTGGTGTTAATTTAATTCCATTTTAGCTTGTTAAAAAAAATGCCGAGTACATTTTCTCCATATGATACTTGACCAATCTTCTTTGCTTGTGTTGTTGAAATACATCTTACTTAAAGCTTAGTTCTTAAATCGGATATCAGGATATTTTCTCTTCAATATTAATGCTGCGATTCACGATTATTGGCTATAAAATACACTACATTAATATCCTTGATTGTTTGTTCTTCGGTATGCTGATCGAATGTGGCATAAGAATAGTGATGTGTGACTAATAATATTAGCTGCGGCATTAGTGGTCATAGTAGTGGTTATAGGACCAATGCAATAGTAGTAGTAGCAAATCTAACCGTTGAGTATAACATATACTGTATATGTATCATGTATGCAAACATTAATATGGCCCCTAAGTGATCACCATGAGATTGGTTCTTCATGAATCACTAAGCATGTATACATCTTAACAATGGCAAATTTACACGTTATATCAACTTAAGACACTTGAGCTTTAGGAATCACATGTTACTACATTCTAACAAAGAAAAATCACATTTGATAAAAATATCTTCACAATTTAACATTATAAAATAATACTATTTACACAATTTAAATATCTTAGATCTATAGTACAAAATGACGAAGAAATAGACGTAGATGTAAATTATCGAATTCAATCCGTGTGATTGAAATGGAGAATAGTCTCTTGATATAAATATCTTCACAACTTAACATTATAAAATAAGTTTTCCCAAATCAAGAATGTCACTTTTTTTTTTATTTACACAATTTATATATCTTGGATCCATAATACAAAATGATGAAGAAATAGACGTAGATGTAAATTATCGAATTCAATCTGAATGATTGAAATGGAGAAGAGTCTCTAAGTGTTTTGTGTGATATGAGGGTAGAGGAAATTCTATCAGCCATCGGTATGACCAACGATATTGTATGAAACAAATTGATGGGCCGCGAAGAATCAACATCAAAATAAAATAAACGTAGCGGATATGAAGATTGTGTTGGATGTGTTGTAAGACTAGATCAGATAGGATTAGAAGAGTGGATGTGATAAGATTATAAATGACGATATTAGAGAGAGATGGGGTAACACCTATAATAGAAAAGATCGTGGTAGATTTTAGGTGGTTTGAACATGTAAAGAAAATTATAGATTTTGTAATAAAGAGTCGAGGATAACCAGATCACTAAAAGCATTGGAATGCCTAAAAAAACTATTATTTAAAAATTATTCCGAAATACATAATATTATGAGATAATTTGAGTTATACAGCCACCCACATTTGGTGATAAAAGACTTGGTTGTTTTGTAGTAATACTATCTAAACAATGTTTTAATGTAAAAAAATTATATAAACCTTTTAAACGTACTGCTGAAATTACTTGTCGCATAAAATATTGAAACATATTACATGAACATTTTTAAATCAAAATCCATTTTAAGCACAAAATAATGACATGTTGAACACAAGTTCACAACCAAAGAAGGATGCAGGAGTCAGATTACTTGTGAAACTCCTCAAAATGGCAAAATCGTCAACTTCAAAGGTTGGATAGAATATATGGCTGAATGAATTCATTCACATTTAGCACTGTTTCCATTAAAAAACAAAATGTAGGAAAAAAAATTATCTGTTGCAATACAATTTCACCGAAATGTTACATGATAATTTCACCTTTATAATATATGGAAGGAAAATAAAAAAAATAAAAAACTTCTTGGCTAGATAACACCAGATATTTCGTCCATCAGAATATATAGTGCCGCTCATGGTAGGCTATCGAATGTCGACCATCTTTGACTGCGCCAACGCAAATGATGACCATGAATCCTTCTAGACGAAGAATTGTTGCCCTGGGGATTAGTATGAGGAACTTGTGAAACTCGAGGCATCCTTGTTGAAGATATTCTGACCCTGGGGCTCACCTCTCTATAATAATTCTCAACAATCTGACTGTGAGGCATCCTTGAAGGCGAAATGTTTGATCTCCATCTAGGTGTACGGTTTGAGGATAACAGATCATTTCTCCACGCAGTTCTATGAATTCTCTGATTTCTCTCCAGTTGATGTGTTGAAGGTAAACCGGATCTCCATCTAGCTGGTTGATTTGTCTGTGTATCATTTGATACCCTGTGCATAGTTTCAGATCTTCTGTCATGTGACGGCATTCTAGGTATTGAATCAGAAAACAAATTGGACATGATCCAGTCAACAGAGGGATTTGTCTGTGTATCATCTGATACCCTGTGTATTGTTTCAGACAATACACCCAATGCCGTTGGCATGTGTAGTGAGTGTATTGCTTCAGACCATTCGTCCTGTACTGGCATTCTAGGTCTTGAATCACTAGACACGATCCAGTCAGTGTTGCCTTCAGAGGAGTACACTTCATGCAAGACAAGGGACATCAAGTTAACCACAGGCGACATGGTGCCTTCTCTGCTCAATCCTGCATCAGAACTTGCATTGATTGAGCTAAAAAGATCTTCAAAGTCCCTCTCCTGTTCCATCCTAAACCAGTCATACTGACGTGACGGATCTACTTCTGTTGGTCGAACAGAAGGATGCACCAGCCTAGCATGCTTCCTAAGTTCTGGATATGTGCCCTGGAACTCACACGTCTCAGAAGAACAACTCCTTTTTTTACAGTTCATATACCTTCGAGCAGGTTCCGATACCATGTATCCGTATATTCCTCCCCGGCAAAGAGGGCAGATAAGCTTTGGTTGCAACTTGCTCCCACATTGGGAGGGGTTCCCAGGCTCTGACTGAGCTTTCCTATCATGAGAGACTGTTCTTGTGAGAGGAATTGCTTCCAGCATTGCTGATGAGAGATGAGAACCAAACGACTTACAGAATTGGTCAAGACAGTTGGAGTGCCTGTAACTGGTATTGCACATGTAAGGTCGGCAACCCTTCTCATAAGAAGAACATTTCAGAAGAACAGTGTTATGAGGAATTTCCATGCAAATAGGACATCTAGTATCATCCCATTCTTTCATTTCATCAGCCGATCCAAAATTAGGTCTAGGCAGGTCAAGGTTTTTGGAGATGGAAGGATAGGGATATGATCCACTGCAATCTATAGACGGGGATCGCCCTCTTCTAACTTTTGGCATTTTTGAGACCTGATGTTACCGCTTAAAACCAAATCTACAAACAATTAAAAAAGAGGGATTAAGTTATGAAACACCAATCATAATTCAATAACAGTGTCACAAATGACAAATGTGGATAAGACCAACCCCCTTTTTTGTCTTATAACTCTTGGTTATTTCAACATAGCAATACACAAGAAAATAATAACAAGGGACAGATATTTAATTGCAAAAGAAATGAAAAAGATTGTATTTTTGGTGAAGATGAAAAAGTTTGTTTATTTGAGGCTTTGTCTAACATGCAAAAGCAAAATGGTCTTGCACCATGCACAAGTGTATTTTTCAGCATTTCTCGTTTAATGTAATGGTGGGATTTATTGATCCGAAGGTGAAAAGTAGCTTGTGCATGGTGCAATATTTTTCTTACTTGTGCACCATAGAATTGGCCATATTCCGAAACCTCAACTAAATTTCACAAGGTACATAAAACACAAGGCATTTATTTGCAGATAATATTTAAGGTCACGAGTGTGTCAGAGAAGAAAACTAAAGTTTCAGACCTGGTAACCATGCAATAGAAGAACTAGTATGAAAACAGTATATAGATAGCTATCAGCCTTCAATGAATATAAGCAAACAGAGAACTATTTTGCTAGTAAGAAAACATGAATACAGAACCAAAAGGCGCAACTATATGGAAGCATTTAAAATTGTTATTTTAGATTCTTACTCTCTCTAGCCTCCTAAACACCAAAAATACATCCTTGATGAATACCTATGTTGTTAATCCCAGGTAGCATTGCATAGCACAGACCCCCTAAAAAACTATAGCTTTGGAGCTTGATATTGATATTGATTTGGGGCCGCAATTAGCGGCAACTACAACCGCTATTGTTGACGGTGGCTCGCAAGCTAAAGGCGTCACGCCAAACCCTGCCACCGTTAAGCTGTTCCACTATAGCGATGTGATTGACAACATAGACGAATACAGCAAGAAATCCAAAGCTCTCTCTAAAAGGTCGAGACAATCAAATTCAATGGGATCAAAACAATTAATACAAATGATTTGTTGCATAACTGGTAGGACTCCGTTACTCATTCCTGTAATATCTATGCTATTCCCCAGAAATAACCCAAAAACTAAACCAATTTTCTGGGTGTATCCTTATATTTTAGAGTAGTTTAAGATGATTTTTTTCACCTATCAAAACCTATAAATTTCGTTCCAGTATTATACAGTTTATGAGATAGGGTTTTGTTTTCTTTTGAGACCTAAGAGTTGATTTTACCAAACAAGTGTCTTAAATTCTCTAACAATAATCATGAGGAGGAATCAACAACATAACATTCTTAAAAATACAATTTTTAACTACCAACACAAGAACCAGAATTTGCAGAAACAAAAAAGCATACACCCACAACAACAAAAAAAAACACTTTTCGAACATGTTTCAATACAAAAAAACTTAATTTTCAAAGCCAAATCATAAAAACACGACATAAAGACAACGTAATTGTTCGTAGACAGTGTCATCGTTTCGATTAACGAAAGAACGAGTTTGATCATGAAAAACAACATACAAGCAAAAATTGAAAGAGAGAATACGAGGGTATTAGCTAGGGCTAACCTGGTAGAGATTGTAGAGCGATGAATGCAGTGATTTGCGATCAACGAGTTTGATTCACCATTTATTTATAATAAATAGGGTTTGGTCTTTTTTTGATGTGAAGAAAAAGCCCAACACACTCATAATCCAGAAGTTTCTTACTCTAATACGATAAATTATAGTACGATTAGTAAACCAAAATATTAGTAATTAAGATAATACTATTAGTTGAGTAAATCTTTTTTAAGCAATTTTATTATTTTATAAAAAAGCGTTGACAACACACTGTCAAAACAATTTCATCAAATACATGTTTTGATTAAATTCATGTATATTGCATTTAAATTTCCTTTCGTTAAAATTGATATGGGTCCCACCAAAATTTGGTAGGAACAAAAATCATTTGTATATTAATTAATTGATCAAAAATGGTTTGATTTGTGATGTGTCTTATTCTTCTAGTTATGCAAAAAAAAAAAGAATAATATGTTGAACCCCTCAAAAAAAAAAGAATGAGTGTGTCGTAGCATAGATATTATTCTTTTTTTTATTATTTTTAACGCTTTTTTTAACGCTCGCTCTTTTGTCAAATAAAATTCATATGGATATGACATATTAAAATGGATCTCACGTAATATGCTGAGATGTCCCATAAGTCTTAGTTCAACCGACAAAAATGTCAAAATTGTTAGGTCAGACGTCATGACCGAGGTTCGAACCCCGGTACCTTCACTTTGTGTGTGTGAGTTTATGATGGTTTTGCCATCTCTTCTACCTACAAAAAAAATGGTGAGATGTACGTGGTTTTTACCTAATAGAAGAGTGATTGCTAGATAGAGAGTGTTTGTATTATTTCTATGATGAAAAATGTATTTTTAATAGATTAAATGTATGATTGATTACATTTTTAATTCGTTTTTAAAAGAGGCAAAATTGATTCTAGTTGATAATTATTTGTGATGTGTTTGATTCTTCCAAAGTTGAATTGATTTTACTTTTAAAAATGTGATTATGACATGTTCTGATTGATTATGACATGTTTTAAATTGAAAATGTATATCAATATAATATAAATTTATTAAACATAAAAATGATGAATATGTGAACAACTCACATCATCCATTTTTTTGGGTCCAAATCATATCATCCACGATAATAACATG
>Ga0315914_1008054_pt1 | contig 14291 bp, 8 predicted proteins | sample MpolenodulesMG_FD_203920 | JGI IMG/M metagenome (GOLD analysis project Ga0315914, IMG submission 203920) | Medicago polymorpha root nodule microbial communities from Los Angeles, California, United States - elongated nodules | ecosystem: Host-associated > Plants > Roots > Nodule | place: USA...
TTAAATACATAAATTACATTAAGGCCTAAATACATTTTCTAAATGACTAAAATGGAGAAATAAATATACAATGAATAATGGGTGCAGAATAATAAATTTAAATGGATGAAAATGCATGAGAATAATAGAAGAAATGCGATGCTAACGAAACAAAGGAAAAAAACGCGGAAAAGGAATTAAATTACAGCAAGGGGGGGTGCAACAGTATTCAGGTAGACGCAAACAGCAAGCAGAAAATAAAGCAGTAGAGAGTTGGGCCAAAGAGCAATTTCGGGATTGGGCCTAGAGGGTTTGGGTGAAGGCTGGGTCGACCCAATTGAATATGGGTCGGTTCAGTGGGTAATATAAATAGGGTGTAAGACCCATTTTCCTTCATTTTTGCAATTCCACTCTCTCTCTTCTCTCATTCTTCTCTGTTCTCTTTCCTCACATTTCTTCTTCTTCTCCGATGCGGCCGGCCGTCGCAGGTAGAGGCGACGCGGTGACCGACCAACGTGGGTGGCGGCGCCGCCGCTAGGGCCACCCCTCTTTATATTTTTTTTACGTTTTTCGACTTCTCTTCACTCCCTCTACTCATTTCTAACACCCAAATTCCCAAATCCCAACCCTATACTTCTAGATCCAATAAAGAATAAAACGAAAGAAGAAGGTACTACCTTTATGTGTTGTCTGGATGGCTTAGTGTTGATGTTGGTTGTCTTCGAACAGGAGAACCGTTCCGAATCTGCGGTGGGGGGTTTCGCCGGTGGCCGCGATTGTGCTGTCGGTGTCAATCTGTTGCTGTTGTGTACGGTTCCGACGCCGTGGCTGGTTCCTTTGGTCGCCGTCGGTGCTGGAATCGGCTGAGTTTGTATGTTTGGTTCGGACTTGTGAGTCTGAGATGGTGATGGTTATGGGTTTTTGTTTTGTTAATGGTGTTGTTGTGTTGTGCGATTTCTGGCTGTTTTGCAGGTTTATGTTATGCAATTTTTCGGTCCCCCTGGTTGTGTTTGCAACTTTACTTTTATAGTCCCAGGATTGTTGTTTAGGGTTTGTTAAAGAGTGCAGAGAATCTGCACTTTGGATTGGGATGAGGAGGAAAACGCGTATGAACAATAGCGGCGTATGAAACTGCATTTTGGATTGGAATTGAAATTGGCAGACTATCTCTTTGGATGAGGACCACTCTTGGACAAAAATAAACAAAAAGGATAAAGACTAAAAAAAGAATAAGGTACTTAGAAAGAAAAAAAAATGAAGATTAACATAAAAATAAAATTAAAGCTAATTAAAAATAAAAGATGGAAATTAAAAATGAATAAAATTAAAATAAAGAGAGAAGAGGGCCCGGCTTGGAATCCAATATGAGGTATTTTAAAATACCTCTCTGCCAAAATTTCCGCTGAAAATTGTTAGAGATCGATCAGTTTAAACTGCGTACGAACGTAGGGCCCAACGACATGTGTCAGTGACAGCTTGGGTCAAAAATTGGGGTATGACATGCATGGACATACAAGCAAAGACTCAATAATGTAAAATCACCTAACATATACATTGACCAACAACAATGTAAAAGTACACCTCCATTTACATTGATTAGATCACCAACAATTGCATTATCAAGTATTTACGTCCACACAATCAATCAAGTCATAATTCAATTAAGAGTCATCATCATCACTTAATATATAGATGCATTCACTGACAATATGATATTCAATTAACATATACGTATTCACCAACAATATCACAATCAATCAACATATATGTATTCACCAACATCGACTTTATCATATAATTCAACAACATCATATTATTTCTCACAATACAAGTGAGGAGAAAATACACCACATTATGATAAACATCATATTCAACACCTAGAAATAATTCACATATCTTCATTTAATCATATAAAGCTATTCACAAAAGATTTATAAGGTAATCGGCTTTAAAGAACCATTTTCGACAAAGTTCGTATCATTTTACCGTTTTCCAAGTTATCCGACAAAACAAAACCAAGTTAGATCCAACAAAACATAGGTTAAGTACTCTTAAACACCTTAATTGAACCCCTTAACACTCAAGTTTTGAAGTTTGGAAACAAACCATAAGTTTTGGGTTGACTTGGAAATAGTTATGCCAAGTTTCCTTAAAATTTCTCCAAGACCCTTGGAGTGTTTTCATCATAACTCAAAATCTAAAACTCATTTTCAAGTCAAACCAAAGCCACTGGAAAGCTAACACAATTATCTAAAACTTTCATGTTTACACTGAAAGCCAATTCAAAACAAAAATGTGTAAAAAAGACGCAAGAACGCGAAACAATGGATGTTGTCACTGTGTAGCTCGCCCCGGCGAGCAAATCAGTCGCCACGGCGAGTTGGACAACTGTTGTACTCGCCATGGCAACCAAATTACTCGCCATGGCGAGCTATGACAGGTAGCTCTAAGGAAAAACCCATTTTTCACTCCAAAATCCCAATTTTGACTTCCCAATGCCCAAATTTGATCCCAAAGTTTGTCTAAACGTCTCTAAACATGAAAAGATGCTCAAATCCATATAAAACTTGAACCAAAACATCATTTCAACAAAAATCACCATTTGACTAATTTTTCATGAAAACCTTCAAGAACAACACAAATTCACTTCAAGCTCTATGGTTAAGATTACCAAAACATCTTGTATTATGTTAATTTTAGGTGGGGAAGAAAAAGAGAGGTTGGTTTTCTTACTAGTACAGCAAAATGTTGTGTGGTCTTTGTGGATATCCCATAATGTTTGCATCTTTTTGGTGCAAGAGATTTTTGTTTTCAAGTTGGTGGATATGGTTAATTTCACCTGTTGGAAGTGGTTTTTAGGTAAATATTCTAGTCACATATACTCCTTCTATGAGAGAGATCATAAACCCATTCTATGTTAGCATCGATAGTATAGTTGGATGAAATCTCGATGGTTAAATCAACATCACAATCGATTTGAAGCCAATATAGAGTATTATTGAAAGTGCCTTAAAATTTTATTTTATTTTTTTTGTAAAATTTTGCCATTTTGCGCCTAGGTCCAAGAGACCTGCAAAATGCATGTTTCAGGGCTTTTATTTTGCGACATGGTCTATAAAAAATGCAGCACAATTTTAAGTGTAGAAAAAGGAAAATAGTAAAAGAGGGTACCTTTAGGGAATTAATAGGTTAAATGTTGGGGGCTTTTGGGGTAGATTCTAGGGTTTTGAAACTCCATTCAAACACTTGAGTGTGAAATCAATGGTAAAAGGGTTTATGATTGTTAGTTAATTTCTCGTTACTTTTTGGTTTCTCGTTGTAAAGAAAACATTGATAGAGAATTGGAGAGATCTCTCTCTTCCAGACGTAGGCAATTTCTGCTGAACTGGGTGAACAAATATATCATGTTTTTCCTTATTCTCCTTTATCTTGCTTTACTGTTTGTGCTTGTTTGGACACTTTGGATTGGTTGATGCTAATTTTTCTCAACAGTATATAGCTTTGGTCTTGTTTCTTTCCATAGTGGATTCTTTGTTACTCTTTCGTGAAGTATTTTTAAGGATGAACCACGTAAATTCTTGGTATTGGTCTTCTTCTCTTATCTTTATTTTAACTATTGCATTACTATTTTAACCAAGTTTTCTGATTTTGTTTTCGTTTTGTTGTGTTTGTACAATCTTCTGGTTTCTCTTGTTTGATTGGTTTCAGGCCATAATAATCATACTTGAATTTAAACACAAATTTCCTGAATGTTGAACCAATAAACTACCTTATGTACAAGTAACTGATAATCCAGCTAGAGAGAAACAAAGTATTGAGATTTTCTTTTTCCATTTTCATCAATCAATAGTACAAATCAAAATCAAACAATAAATGGATTTTCTTTCTTTGACAATATATATGATTCGACAACTAGGCCAACAGAATAATTATTCTAACATGATTATAGTAAATTAGTTATATAATCTTTGAGAAATAGGAAGAGGAGTGCCATTTAAGAAATGCATGATTAGAGAGAGGGCTCTTGCTGGTTGATAACTTGGTACTTGATGTCCTGCTTCTCTCACTGTGGCAAAAGTTAGACCTCCCTTGTATATTTCAGCATAGCCACCAACCTGTTTCACATGAAATTCCATCAAAAAATTATAAAAAACTTAAATTTGATTATCAACATTATATTTGTCTGAGTGAAACTGGACTCGGATTCCTTAAAGTTTAGAGTTCGAGCTTTATTGATGAAAAAAGTGTAGTTGAAAGGAAAACTCCACTAAAGGTGGTAAGCCATAATCATGAACAAAATTGATGGTTATAGACTTACATTAACATTATTACCAAAAAAGAAACTTTAAGTTGGCAGGAAAAAGTTTTTACTCTTTCATAAAACATGATTAAGTAAATCAAGTCAACACTAGGAAATCATAATAAGTTATTGACACCTTTGAAAAAAAGAAAAAAAAAACAAACGAAATCGAATTTTAGTTACCGAATTGAATTGTACTGTTTCGTGTTGAACCGAACTGTTTTGAATCGAACTGAATTGTTTTGAACCGAACTAACTGTTTCAGTTCAGTTTCAGAACTGTTAGTAATGATTTAGTATTTTTTGGTTCAGTTCAGTTCAGTTCAGCAGTTAAGTTCGGTTTTTTTTTTTGCCCACCCCTAATAATAACAATAATAACTTTTATACCAATCAAAATTATAGACGGAAAAGACAAATTTTCTCTTTAATTCCTTCATCACTATGTTTAGTGACAAAATTAGAGACGAATTTCATTTTCTCTAAATCTTCTTCGCTAATTTAACTTTTTATAGTAACTACTCGAATTGTCTAGGTTTGATTTTTTTTTTTTTAAATGATAAATGTTCGTATGATTAACATTTTGTTGTTGTGGAAATAGAAATTTTGTTTAAAATATAATGCTTATGAAACAAGGAAAACAAACATTTGATATTTAGTAAGAAAATCAAACATTGACATATTATTATTACAAGTACCTCTCCCTCTATGAACCAAGGATACCAAGTTGTCTCAATGGGAAGCTTCATCTTTTTAAGGGAATATTTTGTTGCAGTAACAGGCACCCTTCCATCTATATCACCACTGTATCATATACAATAGATAAAAAAGAAAAAAATCATCAAAACAAACTTCATAAACATCTTTTACTCTTAATTACTAAGAATGATGAGTCAATAAAGTAAGAACAAATATTATCAAAAAGACAAAGAGGATATGATAATTACTAGTCCCTACAGTCATAAGTAAAGAGAAGATGTTTTACCTAAAAATCCAAACCCTTAATCCATTATTTAGGAGTTCATGTAAAAGGGGAATGATTGTTGTAGGACTATCCCCCCAGTTTGAAATGATAGTACTGCAGGCTTCCCAGTCATGCTCGAGCTTGGTGACATTGGCATGGAGGGCCTCCTGAACATCACCCCGGTTCAAATATGCGCCTACATAATCGTCACTGCATGGATCAAGAACATCCTGCGTACAATAATGATTGAATTCTTACTAATTTGAGTAGAGTCGGTTCAAACATTTAATTTTTCCATTTATTTGCTTTGAACTAATTAAGATCTTGTTCGGGGCGATCCAACCTATAAGTTAAGGCCATAGTAAAAGACGTGTGTGATTGTAACGTCTTGATGTGACTTTAACAATGTGAAAGATTTAAGTAGAAAGAGCTTGATTACAATAGAAGCAATCCTATAACCATTAGGGTTTGTTTTGTGAGTTTTTACGATGATGATGTGTTTTATTTGTAAAGAAAGGTAACAATTGTACTTTCGTATCTTAAGGAAATCAAGACAAGTCAAAGTTTGTCAGACCAATAGAAAAAACACTCTTGATGCATTCAGGATGCATCTTGACATGATGATATATTCATCATATTCCCCATACAATATATAAAACTAGGGCCTCATTAGCTCGACCCTTGGACCGACCCTAATTGCTTTAAGAAAAATAAAATTTCATGCCACTTGAAAGGAAATTTGAATCTCACCGAGATCTTCTTGGGACGGTTAGTGAGGTTGTGATTAGCGCAGACTGGAGCATAGATGTTGTATATATCAAGATTCAACGTGTTCTTATCAACTTCACTAGCTGCTTCACTGCACTCAGTAGTTTGATTGGAAGTAGATGAGAAATTACAAAATTTGTTGATATTATATGCTGTTTGGTCTGATATGATTGCATGAGTAGCAAGAAAATCGTACATTCCTTGCTCATCTGTGTCATCATTGATCACTGCATTCCCAATCTGTGCATATAATATAACAAAATGTAAACATATTCATCTTTGTTACATTAGATTGTTCCATTCACATTTTTTTTATCATTGTTATGTTCCATTCATACATTTTATTTGAGTCACTATAACCAATTAGTGTTGAATACTTACTATCTCCACTTTATTCAGTAAAAAATTGAATTTCAGTGCAACTAATATAATCTGAAATCTACTAGAAAACTATAATATAATTATGTGCTTTGGTAACCAATCTGCTGCCTTATTATTATTCAACTAACTATTGGAACAATGTATATAAACACAAAAATTTGTTTATGTACAATTCCATTATTACTAAAATTAATTTTATAAATTATTTGTTCAATTCCAATATAATTAAAATTAATTTTATAAATTATTCAAAATCAAATGTTGTCATTGTAATACAAAAACACACTTTTTGAGCCCAAATAAAAAAGAAATAAGAAATCAATTAATAGTACCCAAAAAGAAAAAACATCAACTACTACTCACCAAAACTAAACATCATCAACTACTTACTATGCTACTACAAGTAATGTGTGGAATTGTTCTAGTTGTTACCTTGACATATCTATCTATAATATAATGTATAACCAGTAACAAACCATACTAACTAAGGTCCCACCAATGGACCAAATAGATCACTCATTAGGTTTTTTTCTAGAGGAAATAGACCACTCATTGTTAGCTATTAGTACATGATTAAAAAAATCTCATATTATTGCTATACTAGCACCTAAAAACAAAAAATAACCAATGATGTCACAGACAAAGGAACAGATTTCCATGATTCAAGATTTAATAAACCAAATTAAAAAATAGTAAGTCAATAATACATATGTCATGAATCACGTAACAAACTTGGTTTCATCCATATGAGTGGTGGACCAATCCTGGCCCAGATAAATTTGGAAACCCAATCTTATAGTAAATCAAATATTTGTTAAAAAAATGTCTCATAAATCAAATATATGGTTAATTTCTATTGAATTATTTTAAATGAGACAACATTAAGGGAAATAAAAAATAAAAAATATGGGTTGCTAAAGAGTTGCATATATTGTTTTTTTACTATTGAAATAAAATGTGTATGAGTTGCATAAATATGATGTATTATGAAACCATCTATTAGTAGTCTATGAAATCTAAAATGAGTTCCTAAAAAAATAACCATCGGAGATGGTCGACGAATGTGTAAATTTTTTAACACTATCAATTATCATTAAACTCATTTCTTATTAACTTTCATAATTTTATTTTTCACCCTATCATAATGTGATTGAGAAATTTGAAAAAGCCTATTAGAAAGGCCATAATTTTCATAAGATAATGTCCATGATTTATGTTTAAGGACATAATGAACACATGGAATAATAATGATCACTTCATCTACATGCTCTTTTTCCAATTTGATAACAAACAGAAGAAAGGGAAAAAGTAAAAAACACATACCATAATTCCTTTGAGGTTGATAATTGTCCTATTAGCCTTTTTATTATGGTAGAGAATATTGTGTGCAAGTTGAGGGACATAATGACCAGCATAACTTTCTCCAGCAATGTAGAAATCTCTATTCTTATATTCAGGAAATCTCTCTAACCAATTCACTAAAAAAACATAGTTATATGCAGCTGTTCTTCTATCCCCATTGGTGTCATAGTCAGATGATTGATTTGAGTATGAATATCCTACCCCAGCTGGTGACTCAAGGAATAACACATTTGCAGCTTCAAAGTTGAAAATTAAATAAAAAATGAGAAATATGTAAAATTAATGACTAACACTATTGAAGAAAATGAAATAGCGACGAAAGTTTAATAAGAAAAATAAAATAAAATTTATCTTTAATTTTTATTTTGTATGTGTGAGTTTTCAATAACAATTGTCATTTCCTCTATCAATGTAGAAAATACTTTTTTTAATAATGTCTGTTTTAATATTTAAAAGTAATTTTTTTTCATATGTTCTAAGAAAAATAATTGATCAATTTGAGGTGATAATTAATACCATAGTTCCATGAATAGTTATTTTTGTGAAGGGTTTTCCCATCACTGTTCACACGGAAGGGTCCAACTTCTTGCATTGCTCCATAGGCAAGAGATGAGCATCCAGGACCTTTGAAAGAGAAATGAAAAATTAATTAGTAGTTAAATAATATGATGAAAAAGACAATAATATGTAAGTTTATATAATTTCATCTCATTTCCTAAAAAACTATATAATTTCATCTTCATAATTTATGTTAGAGTTTGATGCAAAGAATGTACAAAAAAAGTTTTATATGATCTTTCAACCCCTGACTACAATAGCATAGTGTCACTTTTCTATATTACTTTATAAAATATTTATATTATAAAAATCACTATGTAAAACTTTTTTATGCTATCAAACATGAGTTAGACTTTCACAATGTATATAACAAATATTCATATCTTAGTTGAAAAAGGGTTCATATTTAATATATAATACTGTTTTGAATAAAATTATCTCAAGTGAAGGACACTCGATCTATGAAAAAATAGCATTCATTAAACTCTATATTATATATTTATGCATTTAGATACAAGTATAGTCAAACTTCTACCAGCTTGATTAACACACATGACTTGAGGCTATGTGGTCTTGCATGTCACCATCATTAGAAAATGGCAATAAATTAATAATAAAGGGTCAAATCCCCACTTGCCTATAAAAGACACATTAATTAAACATCTAATAACATAATAATCTAATACAATCCCAATAAATACTTATACTGGTGACTTATTTATTTCTTTTGTTGTACGTTTGTTCTTGTATACAACATAACATGCACGCCGGGAAATCCTCAAGAAGCGTGAATTATGGGATTTTAACACCTGCCATTCTTCACATTGTTGTGCTTCTCTCATAACCTTATGGCATAAAATATTAAGTAATATTTAAACAACAATGATTTTTAGAAAACTTTTTCCTTTCTTTCTTCTTTTAGGGGAAAAAGCAATCGAGAGACGTATAGAGAGTAAAAACATAACGGAAGTATAAGAGAGTTTTCTAAAAATTGTTAATTTTTTATTGTTCAGATATTATTATTCTAAAATATTATTCCCTTACACGATATAATTGAAGGAAAATATTTGATTGGCTACATGTATTTGAGTACACTACTTGAACACAAACACTTAAGAAAAGGTAGAAAGGAAAATGAATTCAACGATATCTATTTTTAAAATAATTATTGATATGTATTTTTGGTGTGTTTAGATGTTTGTGATCAAGTCAACTTCCTCATAGTTGAATGGGTGCCCCAAACCCATATCGACGAACTATTCTTTCGGTGACTACACTATAAAAATATAATAAAAGTGAATAGACAAATTGATCTTCAAAATTGTAAACATCAATGAAAGTATTTCATGATTCTTCAATCATTAGAAACTATGATGTAGCAAATTAACAAAATATGTAACCCCTCCATATATATTGATCTCACATCAACATCATTACATCATGGACAGATTTGCATATGAAACTTTAGTTTCTTAGAGACTAATTGACCAAACTTTTTATAGACAAATTAGTTTGTAATGAACTGACATTGATATAAGATAAGATCAATGTATAGCATAACATGTCAAATTCGTCATAGTTTACAATTTTGGGGTTTTATTTGCAATTGGAAAAAAAAAATGATAGACTATTTTGTTTGAACTGCTTGCAAATTTTGAGTACCAAATTGTCTATTTACTAAATTTCATTATATTATGTACCGACAAAGTAAAATACACAAACTATAATCAAAGAAACTTGTAGATAATTTTGTGGATAATTTTTTTTTTAAGAAAATTTTGAGGATAATTTAGTAAATATAAAATTATAACAAAACATATGCTAGGGTAAAATATAATTTTGCATACTATTGGTGCATAGTTATTAGTTAATATCTATAATACAAAAATGTCTTCAATCTCTCTTTAAGTTATTGGAATATGTATTTGAGAGTTGCTAGTAAAGTTCAAGTTCATTATCATTCCTCTACAAATAATATATATTTTTCTAAGCCCTATGTCGTTACATATCCATATATGTGCATGTAACACTTATCCCAATATAGGAAACTATATGACATATAAGTCATGCAAAGTGATTATAAAAGACAACCACTAGAAGATGAAGGATAATATTATGTTGGTTGAACAACTCTTACCTATAAAGACATAATATGAATTATGTAAATTAAAAATAAAAGTAAAGACTAATATATAATTTGGGCAGTTCCGATTTATGTCCCACAATTTTCTGTTTTTACTTTTTTTTAAAATAAATTTTTAGTATTTAAAAAATATTTTATTTTGGGATAAGTTTGTATAATATATGGACCATCAATATATAATTAAGGGTACAACGCCATCTTAAAAGGGTTTTAGAAACATCTAGAACGCTCTAAACCTGACTTAGGACCCAAGTTGCTTGGGACCAAAGTCACGGAACTATAAGCTCACGAAAGACTATAAATACCCCTCTTAAGATCATTCTCGCATCACAAAAACAAACTAAACCCTAGTTTCTAATATTGTGCTCATATATAATAATAATAATAATAATAATAATAATAACTTTCAAAAAGTAGTATTACTAACTATGGTAGAATAAGTGAGATAAAGCAGTATTTTGTTGACTAGAAAACCATATAATTCAAAATCGATAACATCCCATAGAATGTGTACTTAACAAGAATTTTAGGACTTCCTCAAAACAAAAAAATTAAACTAAAATTGTGACAAATGATTTATATATGGGATAATTATAAATAGATTCGTTTTTTCTCAAGTTGTTTCTGGCTCGTGATGTGAAAACCCAAAAAGAATGTGAGTTCACAACAAGGCAAATAAACACTTTGTACATGTGCATGTGCCTAGATGCAATTGTGCTGAAACTAACTGATTGAAAGGAATTAAAAAGAATTAATTTCAACGTATTTGAGTGTGCATCACTTAAAATGCATTATCATGAAAATTGCATTTTCTTTTCATTAGAAGCAAAGATTAGACTCATGAAAAGAAGCAAATATTATACTTAGATCTATCAATAATTTAATTTATATGTATAGACAATGTATATATTTTTTGCATTATCAATCAATCATAAACATTATATCATTAACGATTTTTAGTTTGTTATTTATTATAAACTAACGATGGTTTGTGATTGGTTGATAGTGTAAAACGTTTTACATTGACAATGCATCAAAATTATTCTCAAAGATAAATGGGGAACAATAAAAAAAATAAATGTCTCTAATTATGTCCTAAATTGTTCGGAAGACTAAAACTAGAGATCAAATTTTTGTTGTAACTTTGTTATACAATGATTAAACTTTTTGTGGTAGTGATATTACTAAAATTTAGGATAATTATGATTGAAGTCCTAAATGTCTCAAACACTTGTCACACTTGCAATGATATTCTATATACTATAATATGAAACATTGAACCTAATAATAGATGTTAAGTTTATACCTCCATTGAGCCAAAGAAGAAGAGGCAATGTTTCTTTAGAATGATGAGCTTCCACAAAGTAATAGTAAAAAGCACTTCCTGCTATTTTGTCCACTGTAACATACCCTCCATATTGAGAGAATTTCACATTTGGTTGCCCTGGTAGCTTCTCAATCTTGTCTTTCTCTTTCATACCATCTTGAGAATGAACCATTGCATCAAGGACAATATTCTCATGTATCTTAAAGTGGCTTGTATCAATTTGTGAGTCTGTACTGTACTTGGATTTTTGCAATTTGTTAAGTGCTCTACTTTGTTTGCTTCCATGGATTTCAGCCACAAAGAGAGTGACAATGAGAATGGATAGATGAACCAATGAAGAACTTGGTTTGCTCATTGTGTTAATTTGTTATGAAGGACTCAAAAGAAAGAGGGTGAAAAGTGTGGAAGGAATGGGAATGTGAGAAATGAAATTAAGGTGTGGGAGCTTATATATATGCATAAAAAATAGCTATTGTATAGATTACTAAGTAGCAACCAACATTAAGTAATGTATTAAAAAATAAAATCGATTGGTTCAATTACAATTTAACTATTAGAAAAATAAATAAAGAGTAATAAAAAGTTCAAAAAATATGATAAAAATAAAAATTGGTTGAACCAACTACGATTCAATCGATTCACCTGTGTTCAATTTGATTCAACCAAACTGCAATACAATAAAGATTAACCAACCATCAAACAAATCGATTCCCGATTCAACTAGTTGAACCATCCGGTTCAGTTTTAAACATTGATTAAGGGGCATGATTGGCTGACCAAAATAACAATGTGATAAGAAGTGGACAAATTGAATAATAATATTTTAACTTCTTGACCACCAATCATGTTCTGCCATGTGAGTAGAGTAGAGTTTAGAGATTCATGGTTCCTTAAAACACATGCAAGAGGATAATTAAACTTTTCAGATTTAAATGATAAGGCAGAATTAATTTTCTATTAGGAAACTTCTTCACCAAAAGGAAAATGAAAATCTATTGGGAAAATATCATTTCATATAAAAGCTTTTTTGTATACAGTCCCCTGGAGTAAAGAACATAGTTGGGGGTCCTTAATTGAGGTTGTATCAGCTGCAAGAGGAAAATATTACAGAACAATGTTAGGATTCAACTATACAAAAATGTTTTTATATTCTCAAAATAACAAACCATGCTTCTAATTATTTAAAGAGAAAGAACTAAAACAATTTCCAGACTCTTAGGGTTCATATGATGATCAGGATATGATATGAAACTGAGTAGATATAGGATAAGATATGGACGGGATAAACACTTATCCTATCATGTGTTTGATGTGCGCATGATAACGAATAAATAATGATTTGATAGGATACATATCATAATTAACGGATAATATTACCTTTCTAATCAATTACATTCTTTAGCAAATTTTCGTATTATACATGTTACAACAACAGAAAAAGAAGAAAAATTGAAATCGATAAAAAAAGAAGAAAAAAGAGGACTATCAAAAATCAGAAATCTATCAAAAAGAATTAGAATTGAAATTGATAAGAAAAACGAAAAAAAAATGAAATCGATCAAAATAAAAAGATGAATCAAAAAGGAAGAGAAATCTATAAAGAAAGATGACAATCAGAAATCAATAAAAGTAGAAGAGGCAAAAATTGAATTCATAAAGAAAAAATAGTGGAATCCATTGAAAGGAACAAGGAAGAAGAATATATGAGACAGAGTTGGATTCTAGGAAGGAAAAAAAAAAAAAGAAGAAGAGGGATTCTAGGGAAGGAAAAAAAAAGATGAACGAGAGGGGAGGGGTGAGGGCAAAATAATAACACCTTATTTCAAATGAGTAAATAGGTAATTACCCCCTTGAAATTGTAAGTTTTGTCAATTACCCTCCTGAAATTAACAAAATTTTAATTACCCCTGAAATTTCACAACGTTAATCAATTTACCCCCTCGTCAAATTTTTCTGTTAGTGAACATGATGTTTTGCAAATACCCCCTGAAGTTTTGCACTTATGTGCAAAATGCCCCCCGAACTTAAAAATTTATATTATTTTTTTCTTAAAGGAAAACAATTAACAGTTAAATATTAAAGCTAACTATTAATTTTGGAGTTTGGGAAAACTACATGCATATATACATCAAAATAGGCTTGTACATGTTTGCTTTTTGTGTATTTTTTAAAGTGACAATAATGGTTATTTTTACAACGGTCCTGAGAGAATTCACACTCATCAATTTGAGTTTACCAGGCTTAGTCTTAACATGAGTAGCAATAAGGAGAAACAAAGTCACAATTAAGGAGTGAGCTCCACCTTCACAAGACAAGAACATGATTAGTACATAATTAGATGTGAACTAATTTTCTTGTATAAAGCATGACACAAAGCCTTTTTTCATTTTGATACTAAAACAAGTCAAGAACCTTGGAGCATAACTCACAATTCATAGAATAATATAAAGGCTTTCCATTTCCCAAATAATTCACATAGTCTAAGATTTAAGGTCTATGCATTTTCCTCTAAT
>Ga0315914_1008055_pt1 | contig 14289 bp, 5 predicted proteins | sample MpolenodulesMG_FD_203920 | JGI IMG/M metagenome (GOLD analysis project Ga0315914, IMG submission 203920) | Medicago polymorpha root nodule microbial communities from Los Angeles, California, United States - elongated nodules | ecosystem: Host-associated > Plants > Roots > Nodule | place: USA...
TAAGAAAGACAATTGTCACTTATTGAATTCCAAGAACAAAAGATGAATTGTTGTGATAGCTAGCTACTCTATTTATAGTTTACAATGACTTAAGCCCTAAGAAATATAACACTAGAATGAATGTTCCGCAAGAAATCACAGGCTTTTAGGTCAGAAGTAAACTAATAGGTAGCTTGTCCATGAAGCAGAAGCAGCAAAAGAGTATCCTGAAGGCTGGCACGGCCGTACTGCTGGTGGCACGGGCCGTGCCAAGTTCCTGACTTAGGGGGTAACATATTTTTGTCTCATATTTCGTATTTTCATCCCGAATCTGCTCATAATCCTCTTTCTTTAGCTAAAAGACTCAATCTATCAGATATTTGTTCCTGAAATATAATAACTTGCAATTGAAGTAAAATAATTCTAAAAAGGAAATAATATTAAATAAAATAAAATAAAATAAAATAAAATCTAAATAAAACGGACTCAAATAATATATTAAAAACACTAATTTATTGACTTATCAATACGTTGTCATGATGTGTGTTATTTATACATGAGTTTATTCATATAATTTTTTAATATCTTGTCTTATGTTGAAATAGAGATTTCAAGGCAGTTTCACGTAACTTCTAAAATCTGAACGACTAGAAAACACGATCAAGTTTATGTAGTTGATCATTTTTTTTTTTTGGTAACAGTTGATCATGTTTTAGTAGGAGTGAATTAGAGTATATATATTTATATGATTATGGTTAGCCGTCAAAGTTAAGAGATATGAATTTTTGTAAAAAAAATAAAAAGTTAAGAGATATGAATTATATTGCAGTTTTGATTATTAATTATAGGGTTAATAGTGTTTTTCACTCTTGTAATATACGCTATTTTCGGTTTTCGCCTCTATAAAAATTTCGGTTTGATTTGCATCATTGTAAAAAAAAAAAAATTTGGAAAACACCCCTCTTCCATCCAACTCATCAAATGTGCATATGTGGTGCTGACATGGTTTTTTTTTAATTTTTAATTTTCCACATCAAATTTTATTTTTAAAAATATCTGAAAATTAATTTTCAAAAAAAAAAAATCCAAAAAATCAGAAAAATATAAATCGAAAAAAAATCATTTTTGATTTTTATTAAAAACAAAATTCAGATTTTTTTTTTGAAAATTTTATTCCAGATTTTTATAAAATCATTTTTGAAATTAAAATTTTAGAAAAAAAATCATTTTCTAATTGAAATAAAAAATTTGGAAAAAAAATTCGTAATAAAAAATATTCCTGAATTTAAAACAAAATTCCGTAAATAATAAGTTTCCTGAATTTTTTTATTTTTTAATTATTTTTATTTCTAAATTAATATAAATGAATTTATATTATATTTTTTAAAAAAAATAGACACAAATGCCACGTGTACCCTTAAAAAAATAAAAAATAAAAAAAATTATACAATCAGCACGACGCATAAGCATATATGCACAGTCAGCATGCCACATAATATACAACGTCAGCAAATATGCACAGTCATATGGGGAGAGGTGTTTTTCAGGAAAAAAAAGTTTTACAAAGATGTAAATCAAACGAAAAATTTGATAGGGACGAAAACCGAAAATGATGATGGAAAACACTCTTAAGGCTTAATTATATATATAACTACTCTTGTAAAAAAACCCAATCGAACTTATGCTCGTCGAAAGTTAAGTAATATTGTATTTAAATGACTACACATTAAAATCATTCAAAAATAACACATTCAGCCCTCAAATTAGATCAGTCCACGCACTCTTCTTTAGGTAGTTCTGCAAAGATAACACAATCGAACTTATACATGTGCTTATTATTTTTCTTTCAAAAAAAGGTTGCAGATTATGAGCAAGAAGTTGACAAGGATGGAGGTGCAAAGGTGAGGTAAATTTTGTGATAGTTTGTCGCGGACAAGAGTTGTTGTTGAAATTTGGAGCCTAAATCATCTTTGCAAAACTGGCTTGTAAGGTGAGAATTGCCTCCTCTATATAAACTCTTATCAAGAGTCTTGCATATCCGATGTGAGACTTGGATTTTTCCCAATACACCCCGCTCACGCCAGTACTCTTTGGACTTGGTGCATGGAAAGGGAGGTGGCCCTTGAATTCAACAAGCTCTGATACCATGTTGAAATTTGGGGCCTAACTCATCCTTGCAAAACCGGTTTGTAAGGTGAGGATTGCCTCCTCTATATAAACTCTTATCAAGAGTCTTATCTATCCGATGTGAGACTTGGGTTTTTCCCAATAGTTGTAAAGAGTTTATCAAATGATTTCTTACTGCAGTAACAGTTAGACAGCTAAAGATGGAGGAGCAGAAATGGAGGTGTTTCAAATCTGCAGATTGATTTTCATTTTAGCTCACTATTATCTTCTATGTTGTATTTCTTAACGAAAGAACATCTAAAAGTCTAACAAATGGACCTCCAAACGCGGCTAGGGATTGTTTGAAGTAGTTCGAATAGTCTAACTTGTATGTAAAGTCCCTTTAATGTTTTTCGATTATATAATTGTCGTTTTATATACGTTGAGATACTCTTAACTTGTGCTTAAGGGCAAAACTTACAAGTTAGCATTTTCCATGAAATATATATAATTTTTTTTTATAATAGATAAAATGATGATAACAATTGAAAATTCATACTCATAAGTGAATGAGTCAAAGTTTTAAACCGATCTAACAATCTTCCATTAAGAAGATGTCACGTAGATCTCGAGAATAAAATTCACATGACCAGAGTTCAAACTCCGATTACAGGATCTTTGATATAACAATTTTGTGAATTAAACTAGGATTGATGCACAAATAAAATAAAATAGTATTATAATTTATTTTTTGGTTACAAATAGCATTATAATTTATTAATATTATAAAACCACATAAAAACGAAATAATATAAAAAATAGTATTTGTACTGCTCGGTCTAGTTGACTACTTCTTAGAGAAGTTTCTTGTATTTATTTACTTGGTCATGCTAACTTGTACCCTTAGAGCACATGTTAAAGATTTCATAAATGATAAATATTATTTATTATAAAACATTAATTTTTAATCTCTAAAAGAATAAATAGGTACAATTTTTTAAATAAAATTTTAATTTTAGGTTCTTTACATGTGTCCTAAGGACACAAGTTAACATTTCTTTTATTTATTTTTCTAAACATTTTTAGAGAAGCTTCTTCGTATTAAATGGAAGATTCTAATTCGTTAACCAAACATAGCCAAACTAGTTTAAGTTCGTCGATAAAAGTAGGCTAAATTATACATGTGATCTTTTAAGTTATTTTGGTCACACATAAGTCTTTTAAGTTTGAAGTTTGTAATAGATTGGTCCTTTAAGTTATTTTAGTCACACATAAATCTTTTAAGTTTATAAACGTTTTCAATTTAGTCCTTATGTTAACCAAACATTACAAAATCAATGATCTGGCAGAAAGATAAATCGAAAATGTTTACAAACTTAAAAGACTTATGTGGGACCAAAATAACTTAAGACCAATATGTTACAAACCTCAAACTTAAAGGACTTACATGTGACCAAAATAACTTAAAGCAAGGTTTGCAACTTGAGAGTTTACCTCAACTCGTTTTGCCTAGGTAAACTCGACTCGTGAACTCGTACGAGTTTACCTAAAATTATATAAAATTTAAGGTGATATAATATTGTAAATAGGTCTACAGTGCAAAATACGATTTAATTACAAAGGCAAAATATACCAAACTACCATAATAAAACGTTAGGCTCAATTTAACTTAAAATACAAAAATTAACGCACAAAATCATAAGTTTCTTAAGTCTCTAATCCATCCAAAAAAATAAAGTTTCTAAATTGTTAATAAAACTATCCAAAAAATAAACAAGTTAATTTCTTCAAAAGTTCAATCCTTCTAAAAAATAAAGGGAAAGAAAAATAATGTATGAACTCTAAGTAGTAACTTACTAAGGACTATAACTTTTTGCTGGAATTTGAAAAGATGCCTTCCACCGCCGTCGAACACAAACATCACCATCGCAACCCTAACCGGCGTTGCTATCTCTGGTGCCACAATCACCGACATCAAAATCAGTGTCGAGAAGAAGGTTAGGGTTTCAATTTGGAGAACGTTGATGAAGAAGAAGAGAAGAGAAACGTTGTGTTGTACATTTTTTAGAAGAATCATAACATTGTGATATTGGACTGGACTTTAAAAATGAATTGAATTTTAATTGAAAACTGACCTAAAAAAATATTTCTTAAAAAAGTAAACTCGCAAACTCGACGAATTTACCCGATTTTAAGCCATATTAACTCGGTCAAACTCGACCAACTTTTTAATTTTACCAAAAAAAAACAAAAAAAGTCCGAGTTTACGCAATTTTTACCCCTAAAACGTAACTAGTAACAAACCTTGTCTTAAAACCCGTGGTGTAATTTAGCCATAAAAGTAAAACGATAAGTAGAAAAGGAATGAATAGGGTTTTCTGAAAAACGAAGGAAAGCATAGAGATTGGAGTTGGAGTTGAAAAATTACAGCATACTTAACCAACCCTCTTAGTAAGTGTCACTACTCGTTCTTCTTAATCACTTCATTCATTCTGCTGTTGGTGTTGGTATGCTTTATCTACTTCTCTCTTTTATTGGAATCAACTGTTTCCTTTGTGTCCTTAAAAACATTCATGTCTAATCTTCTTTTTCACTTGTCATGTTTTTGTGTATATTGTATACTAATTTTATTTGTGCTGAAACCTACCATTTTGGTTGATTTGGACTCTGCAGAAAATTCAACAAAAAAAAATGTCATCAACTGCGGATGTTGACGATGATGTGATTAGCAGTTTACCAGACGCTGTCATCTGCCATATTCTCTCTTTTCTCCCAACCACGGAGTCGGTTGCCACTAGCATCCTTTCAAAGAGGTGGACAGATCTCTGGCGCTCAGTTCCCACTATCAACTTCATGGACATGGAGTTGGATGACCTAGAAACCTGTTTTCTCTTTAATGAGTTTGTGTACTCTGTTTTGCTTGCATGTAATAATTCAATCAAGGGTTTCACCCTCAACATTCGGTATAATGGTCCCGATCTTTGCGATCTTGGCTTTCCTAATGTCATCAAATGGATCAAGGCTGTGATACAACGTGGAGTTGAGTGCCTTGATCTCAAAGTGAACAGTATTGGTCTTATAAAAAAATTGCCTGTTTGCATTCTCAGCTGCAACACCCTTGCAGTTCTCAAATTTAATAGGTTTCTTGTGGCGGATTTTTCTTCCGTTAGGCTCCCATCACTAAAAGTCCTTCATTTAGAAAATGTTAGATTTCTAAATGTTCGAGATTTCACGTTGCTTCTGGATGGATGTCCAATTCTTGAGGATTTAGATGCATGTGGTATAATGCTAGAATCTGAGGACTCTCTTACCTTTCAAGAGGGTAAAAGCTTAAGCTTAAGCAAGTTGACCAGAGCAGAAATGTTTTTTTGCCATTTTCATTTTCCGTTGACAGCACTTCATAATGTGGAGTTTCTCTTTATAGAAATAGATAAGGTTTGTATTTGATTATGAGTATGTTGCTACATGGTAATACTTATGGAAAGGAGATAAAAAAACGTGATTGATTTGTGCTTTTTATGTTTCCCTGTTTCGAAAATTTGCAATTATTTCTGAGTGTTTGTCTTTATATGTTGTTGTTTAGATATATCGTCCGAATGATGAGATTCCCACCTTTAACAATTTGACCCATTTGGAGCTTCATTCTCTCAAGTGGAATTGGCAGTTGTTAGTACAAGTGCTCAATCACTGTCCAAAGCTTCAAAAACTTGACCTTAGTGAGGTTTGTTAAGTTTAGAGATTGTATTTGATTAATTATTTCTATTTTAAGACTGTGAACCTTGACTTATTTTATTTTATTGTTATTAACAGGCCTCCATCGGTGGACTTAGAGATGATGATCTTGTTCAGGAAAATTGGGTTGACCAAGGATGTGTTCCACAATGCCTTTCATCAAACCTTAGAACTTGCACTTTTTTTGGATTCTTAGGCTTACAAAGTGAGCTTCTGATGGCAAAGTATATTTTGAAGAATGCAAGAGTTTTGCAAACCATGGCAATTAGGGGACCTCTGCCTGTTGATTATATTTTTGCCCAAGAGTCTCTGTCACATTTCAACTTTGAGTATATTGAAAGAGAATTATTCTCATTCCCAAGGGCCTCTGCTACATGCCAACTTTCAGTTTATAAAGAATAGGTGAGTTATGAAGCTGGCAATTCCTGTATTATGCCTGTCATTGTTAACTTTTACCATGCATCTGTGGGCTTTGTGGCTTAAACTGTGAACCTTGATTGCCATGAACTCTGTCTCGGTGCATAAGTTGAGGAAAGTTGATCTTAAGACTTGCCAAATTTGTTTCTTTTACTTGTTTATGGATTCAATTAGCTAGATTCATGTTTATTCATTTTCTGGGTGGTTGTATGTTAAACTCTGATTTGATGCATAACCTCATGGCTTGAGGGTGAAAATTGCAAATTAATGTTTCTCTTTGACTCTTTTACTAATTTAGCTTCTTCAAAAAAAAAAAACGATTAAAAAATTAGTCGATAGTTGATTTCTCTAAGGAGTTCTTATTTTATTGCTGTCAAAAGTTTGCACTCTTTGATCCACTTGATAAAGGAATTTTTTATTGAAGCATGTCAAAAGTTAAGACCATGTCACATGATGATGAGACTGTTTAAGGTATAATCATGTTATGAGCTTTTCTCTGACCCACCACTGAGTTGTTGAGGCCAATAAACCAGGTAAGAAATTTAAAACCCCAAGAGATAAGGCCATTGAATTAGCATTTTGGTGAAGGAATTGATTTGTTTTAGTGGTACCAATAGGATTTTGTTTTTCCCCAACACGTTTGATATTGCTATTTCTTCTTTGTTGATATTGCTGCTATTGGTTGGTTGTGTTCATAATAGATGCCGTATAAGTAGAAGTATAGTGTATTCTAGTTTGTGATAAAATGGTTTGATGAAATATGGAACCACTATTAAGGTATTATTTTTCCTGTTTGTGCAGCAGTCAAGCTATATATTGTGATTTAATATATTTTGCTTCCTGCCTTGATAAACCAGAAGGTCTGTCATTTACCATGAGTTCCATGGCTGAAATTGCTATGGTTCTTGGCATCAAAAAGAAAATAACATTAAATTTTCTACTTGGTTTTTTACTTAGCTCTTTTTTTTTTTTTTAAAAAATTTATTTTTATTTTCTATGATTTCAGATGACAGGGTGAAAAATGATGGTGAGATGCAGTAAATCTCAAACTGGAAGTTGATTTCATTTGGTTTTGATGGAAGGCCATATTCCATTAGTGTTTGTTTTTTGTTTCTCTCGTATTATTACTCAGTAGGGAGAATAGTTTGGGATATTGTGTGTATGGAAGTAAATGAAGATGTCCTCCCATGTGCTGTGTATGTTAGTGCAGTAGTTCAATCCTTGTTATATGATAAGTAAGCTGCCAACTAATGTAATGGAAAGTATGTATAAAGAGCAGGTGAATTCAAGAAAGATTTTATAGCATTCTTCATGTCTTCTAAGATTATATCTTGTATAAGTAGGAACAACCCTATTACCTACTTGTTGAAGTTAAAGTGAGATGGTTCCCTTATTATGAAGTTACTGGTGTATGAAATGGATATCCTGTCATAATGTGGTTTTAATTATACACGAGTTTATCCTTACGATATTTAAGTATACGATCTTATATTGAAATAGAGAACATGATTGAGTTTTTTAGTAGTGAAGTATACGTAGCTGATCATTTTTTTCCTCATAAAGTTCTTTCACTGTAGGTAACCTTATTCATCGTGTGTCGTGTACTAGATGTGTGTATCTTTTCTAGCCAAGATTCAAACCTTAGTTTGTGAATTGAAGCCTGCATTTAGAGACAACAAAACATCAAGTGAACCAAAATTGCTACGCAACTAGGACTCTTGGACTCAAGGGTACACGCGATAGGCATGGGAAACCATTTCCTTTGCCAACTGGCGACCTGCAGTGAAAGAGATGATGTTTATCTGTGGCTGTATTGATAACTTATGCAACGGTATATAAAACCAACTTAAGTCCATTGGTGTGATCCTTATCATTAAACAAACATCTTCAAGAGCCAACTTACCTGACAAAATACTGTGACTCGTACTCTCTTTACTCCCCACCAAATTCGCTTTCTCTCCAAAAGGTGACGAAGAGGGCTTAAAAGCTTATCCAATTTGATCAGAGAATCAATGAATTTGATAAGCAAGTTGTAATGGCCGTCACTGTTTTGACATACTTGTTTTGGCATGAAATGTAGAGAGTATTTTTTGTTTTTGAAAAGGTGAAATGTATGGGAGAGTGTCGCATACAATCCGGCCTAACCCGTCCATTTTACATCTAGTTCATAAGGTGTCAACTCAACAATGTTTATTATATTGTAAAATATTTGATTTAGTCCCTAATTATAAAACTACAGAATGATTAAAATGAATAATACACACATATTATAAAGACCATAGAGATCAATTCCAATATTATTAAAATTTACATGGATTAAAATAAAATGATGGTCAAAAGTCAAATTGTAATTTGCAACAACTAGAAATAAAAGAAAACTTACAGAAACTAAAAGGAAAGAAAGATGGTAGGAAAGATTATAAACATATTTAAAAATAAAGTTCATATTTTTGCATTTCAGAGCCGTTTATTGCCGCTGCTACTTTTCTTATAGTTCTATACTCCTATACATCTTGTTCAATTTTTCTTCTGTTCTCTCGTTTTCTTGCTTGTATCTATCTAAACCATAGTCACATGGTTCGCAATTCGCTTCGGTACGTGGTACGGGTTTGGGTACGCGGTTCGTAGCTTTCGAAGAATTCGGTACGTAGGGAGTATGCATAGTCGGTACGCTATGGGTTCGTTATATATGTTTCAATGAAATTAGAATTTGTATGTGAACATTGACAGTGATAACAAGTCAAATATTAACATTCTGTGTTTTGTAAAAATGACATTATGTGTTTTGATAAAGTCCCACATTGGGCATTCTCTACATGTATTAAAGAAGAGGTGGCTATAAATAGAGATGCTTACTCTTGATCCATTGTGTGAAACCAAAGAGCCACGCCCCCAGCTTGGTATTAGGTGGGGACTGGGGATTAAATTATCTCTTGCCAGCAGTCGGGACCAGTGATTTATCACTTCCCAACACTGTTTTAATTAGTTTAATTTTTATTTATATATTTGGGTTTGGTGGTACGTGGTTCCCCAGAATTGAAGAATTCATGGTCAAGTTGCTGCGAACCGGTACTCCAAAGTACCCGAACCGGTACGTGTGAACCAGTTTGCGGTTCACCACAAAACCCACGAATTCTGTGACTATTATAGCTCATGTGTCTCGAAAAGAAAGAGTGGCGAATCAGAAGACGGAAATCTTGATTCACGGCATCCGTAAACTGTATAAAAAACCTTGCTATATTTTAATCACTCTTCCATAATCTGTATTTTTCCTCTCATATTTGCATGCACATGTGTCTTGATTGCTCTAAACATTCACGTCTAATGTGCTTTTTCATAACACATTTGTTGGTTTAGCAGTCTTTTTTAATCTTGATTTATCTTGAAAGTTGAATCTTGGCATTATGGTTTATTTTTGTTGTGTTGAAAATTCAAGTTTTGATACACCAAAAATGTCATCAACCGGGGATTATGATATCATCAGCAGTTTACCAGATTATGTCCTCTGCCATATTCTCACCTTTCTCATAACGGAACAGGCGGTTGCCACTAGTGTCCTTTCGAAGAGATCATCTCTGGCACTCAGTTCTCCATATCGACTCAACCGGTGGCCAAAACCATGGAGAAGACTATTACGAAATAATTCAATTGAATGATGACTATAACATTTTTCGCTCTAACCAGTTTGTGTACTCTGTTTTGCTGAAGCTAGATTCCATCAAGAGTTTTTGCATCGGGGTTGGATACGGTAGTTCTTATCTTGAATACATTGGCTTTCCTAGTGTCGTGTCGTCAATTGGGTCAACCATGTTGTACAACAAGGTGTTAAGAGCCTTTATTTTACTCTTTTCACTATGACCAATGATTTCAAATTCAAATTTCCTCTTAGCATTCTCACATGCAGGACTTGCGTTGCTCTTGACTTTTTTGGGTTTTCTGTGGAGGGTTTATCTTCCGTTAGACTCTCTTCCCTCAAAATTCTTCTTTTCATAGAAACTAGCTTTCTAAGTGCTCAAGATTTAGCGTTGCTTCTGGCGGGATGTCCAAATCTTGAAAGATTTATCTACATCTCATATAGATTTTGACTCTGAGCAGTCTCAACCTATCAAGAGTGTGAAAGCGCTTTATAATGTGGAGGAACTGCACAGAGAAATAAATAAGGTTTGGAATTTATCATAACTATAGGAACTGGGCACAAAGAAGAAGAGTGTTACAAAAGAGGGATGACAAAGAACAAAGCACTACCAAAGATTAAGAGATATGATAGTAGGGAAACCTTAACATATTTTTAACAAAATCATCCCTAATTACAATAGACAATGATCAAACCAAATAGAAGAAGTGATGGAGAGACCTAGATTTGTAAGCTTGTTTGCATAATGGTTTCTTTCTCAATAGATGTTTGAAACAATGAAGGGCATTAAGCTAGCAATGGATAGGTAGTTCAGCCACCTATTTTTGAACTTCCAAGGGACAATGTTGTGAGATTTGAAGGCCAAGACAACTAGCTTGGAATTAGTTTTCAACCATAAATGATGGCAACCCTTCCTTTGAGCTGATTCAATTGGATTCTTTTCACCTATCCGCTCAGCCACGGGAGCATTTGAGATGCCTAAGTTGATGGCAAAACAACCAAGGATAATGGAATTCATGTCCTTAAAAAACCTTTATAAGCAGAAGGGCCAAGACTGTCAAGAGCAGCACATTGCACTTTGTCCTTGAACACCACAAAGTCTCTAATAGTGTGATTTTTTGTTTGCATTGTGAGAAAGCCAGAGAGACACACCGAAAATGTTGTGAAAATCACACCAATAAATTTTTTGATGCGTGGAGCAAATTAAAACCAAGCAATCAAATCAAGCGGGTGACAATTTAATTCAAGCAAAAATAAACAGCAAGAGATAAAGGAAGGAGAACACAAGAATATGGTTACCTTCGGTCTAATGATGACCTACTATGGAGGAGAAAGCAGCTCTCCGTTCCACTATAATGATATGAGTTCCTTTACAAAGAGATATTGAGGGTTACAAGAATCAGTCTTCAAAACTATAATGATATGAGTGTTTTGTTCCAGGTGAATCAAAACAATCCCAACCCTAGTGTTTGTTGTCAAGAGAATTCTCTGTTTGTTGGCTTGTAAACCCTGTTTTCTACACACTTTTTCATCTGATACAAGACTTATATTTATAGTAAAAGTAACCCTTAAAATATGGAACAAATCTTCACACTGAAAATACGTTTATGTTATTTCCTTTAGTGGCACGAATTTTCCTGGCTTTAGGATCTTGTTCAACAATCGTGGCACGTTGCTTCTCCATCGTGGCACGATTTCTCCAAAATCTGATTTTAAGTTAACTCTCACATAAAATAATCATGATTGTAGAAGATTATCAAGGAATTACGGAGTTGTAGAATCTCCCTTGATTTCCATGCCAAATAGTGTTAAAACTATAATTGTATTTAAAAAATAGATTAAATTAGATGGGTTGCATGGGTTCAAAGGTTCAAAAGGTCAGACACTTTTGAGTTTGAAATTTGAATAGTTTGGGTTGGATCTGGACTTGATTGGGTTGATTTAAAAACTTAAAATGTGTGTTGGCTTTAAGTTGAGTTTTTTCTTCCATTTTTACCCTTCATTTAAACTTTTTTTTATATTATTTTTATAATATTATTGAAATTACCAGTCACAAGATTAGCTAAATCTCATTAAATTGAAATATATATACAATCTACAACGACAAGAGGAATAACCCATAACATATGAACAATATTTGACTCTATAACAAAACCTTATATAAAAAAAATATTGTGTTTCTAACATTTTCCTTTCAATTTAACCATTTACTTAATTATATTTACCATTTTATCATTCTTCGTCAATAAAAGCAGAAGACGGGCACGTGCCGATCTTGACGTTAGTCACTTAGTATTGCATCCGTTTAATACAACTTTATTTTATAAAAATCACAATCTAAATAAATAAATAAATAAAAAAAAAACACCTTCAAATGAGAAGCTGTTGGTAGTAGCTTCTTAAAATTTTATTTATTTTAAAGGAGAAATAAAATAAGTATCAAAAGATGGAGTTAATTTTGTGACAAAATATCCCATTTTATTTAGTTGTAATCAAACAAACTATTTTTTTAACTTTTTTTTGGACAAAACTAATTTTCGAAGTTAAAAACACAAAATATATATATTTTTTTGATAAATCGTTAAATTCTTTTTTTTTTATATAGAAAAATATGATTATAGCATTTCATTCTGTCCGCTTAGCTTAGTTGCTAGGAACAATCCATAATATATGGAAGAATAAGGTTCATACCCAACCACCACAAAAAATTGTTAATAATCTCTAAATTGAATAAGGTTTGTGTTCGAATCCGACCTCTGCATATATCATGTAATGTCCGTATCTTTTTAATTAGTAAACGGATCCTTAAACAAAAATATTTACATTTTTGAAGAAGAAAAAGCGGTTGTTGTGCAAGCCCAAGTGAGGAAATCCTAATTCACATGTTTTCAAAGCCGTTTTTATGTCTTGAGGAAACACAAATACGAAAATTAGAAGAGAAGAGGAATAAATAGTGCTCTCGCTCGGAAGACGAAGGTGAGAATAGAGATTTGAATTGGAATTTTCGGCATCATTAATTAAAGAGGAAGAACTTGTTTTTTTTTTTTTTTTTGGCATATGGAAGAACTTGTTCTTAATCACTCAAGAGTTCTCTTCCTTGTTGTTTCTGTTTTTGTTTGCTTTGTACTCTTTTTTTTCTTGATAGGTTTTATCCCTTTGGGTCTGAGTTTTGTGACAAGATTTTCAATAAGCCAGACAGAGTTCCATTGGTTATTTGGAATTATGTGCTGGTCCGAGAGGGTCTTAGAATCTTTCTTTTTATTTTAATAATATCTCTCAATCTTTGAGTGCTGTAGTTGATAGGTGGCAATTATGGGTTACAAACATAGTTGGAATGGATTCGTTTGTTGCCATTGCACACTCTTATTTGTTTAGAAAAAACAATCAGCAATTTTTATCTCATTAAATCCATGTTTTATTTTGCTACAATGATCCGAGTTTCCTTGGTGGTCTAATCTCCTAGTTGTTGCGTTTATGTAAACAATTTTACATTACAGCACATACGAGGAAAAGTTTCCTTTTGGTCTAAACATGAATGTGTAATCTGCTTTTATTTGCCGTGTTTATGTTTGATATTTTTCACAACACATTTGGTTTATTAGCAATATTGCTTTTGTTGAAGTTGAGACTTGGCATTTTGGTTTGTTTTTGTTGTGCAGTAGTTCAAGTTTTGATACACCAGAAATGTCATCAAGAACAAGAACAAGAAGGAGGTATGACGTCATCAGCAATTTACCAGATACCGTTCTAGGCCATATAATTCTCTCTTTTCTCCCAACCAAAGAGGTTGTTGCCACTAGCGTCCTATCGAAGAGATGGCGGCATCAATGGTGCTCGGTTCTCGATATCAACTTAACCAACGGCAAAGACAACAGAGGGAATTACTACCCAATCGAATTGGATGATGAATATACCCTTTTTAGCTTTAACGAGTTTGTGTTCTCCGTTTTGCTCAAGCTAGATTCCATCAAGAGTTTCCACCTCAAGGTTGGATATGGTGATTCCGCTCTTGAAAACCGTGGCTTTCCCAGTGTAGTCAAATGGGTTGACCATGTTGTGCAACATGGTATTGAGAGCCTTCGTCTCACTCTTTTCACTAGCATTGATATGAAATTGCCTGTTAGCATTCTTAGTTGTAGGACCCTTGTTGTTCTCAACTTGTTTTCTATGTTTGTGGGTTTTTCTTCTGTTAGACTCCCCTCTCTCAAAATCCTTTATTTAGAAGTTTGTTCATTTCTAAATGATCGAGATTTAGTGTTGCTTCTAGTTGGATGCCCAATTCTTGAAGATTTGCATATAGAACATCTAGAGTTGATTTTTTTTTTTTCTGACTCTATTTGTAAAAAAAATTTCAAGTCTGACCCCCTTTGAAATTTCTTTTTCAAAATGACCCACTTTCATTTTTGGTTTTTTTTTTTTTT
>Ga0315914_1008057_pt1 | contig 14287 bp, 11 predicted proteins | sample MpolenodulesMG_FD_203920 | JGI IMG/M metagenome (GOLD analysis project Ga0315914, IMG submission 203920) | Medicago polymorpha root nodule microbial communities from Los Angeles, California, United States - elongated nodules | ecosystem: Host-associated > Plants > Roots > Nodule | place: USA...
CGTTTTGGCATCATGCTCTCCACATGGCAACTTATCTGTTAAATATCATTCCCTGTAAAACACTTCAAAATCAGTCACCAACACAACTCTTATATCATCGTGATCCCACCTACACACATCTCCGAGTCTTTGGTTGTCTATGTTATCCATTATTCCCGTCATCTACCATCCATAAGTTACAACCCTGCTCTACTCCGTGTGTCTTCTTGGGTTATCCGCCAAATCATAGAGGTTACAAGTGTTTTGATTTGTCTAACAGAAAATTAATAATTTCGAGGCATGTTATCTTTGATGAAACTCAATTTCCCTTCACCAAGATACACTCCCCTTCACCTCACTCTTATCAATTCCTAGATGATGACCTTCACCCATACCTTATACATCAGTGGCAAAATCAAATTTCACCACATGTTGCACATAACCAACCAACACCCACAATCACAATTGACCAGCCACTTCCCTCACCAAACCAACAATCATCATCTCTTACCTCTTCGATCAACACACCCATTACAATAAACTCTCCACCACCACCAATTCAACCACATCCACCTCCAACTACACGAACCATCACCACCCGAAGCATGAAAGGCATTGTCAAACCCCGCACGATATTTAACTTATCAATCTCTCAATCTAACCACACCATTTCTCCCCTACCTAAAAACCCCAAACTAGCCTTATCAGACCCGAATTGGAAATCCGCAATGCAATCTGAAATTGATGCTCTTATTTGAAATAAGACGTGGGATTTAGTTCCTCGTCCTTGTAATGCTACTCTTATTCGATGTATGTGGATTTTTAGGCATAAGAAAAATTCTGATGGCTCCTTTGAGCGTTATAAAGCTCGTCTTTTAGGTGATGGCAGGTCACAGGTTGCAGGTGTGGGTTGTGATGAGACTTTTAGCCTAGTGGTGAAACCCGCTACCATTCGAACAGTGTTCACCATTGCTCTCTCCAAATCCTGGCCCATTCATCAACTAGATGTCCAGAATGCTTTTTTACATGGTGATCTTCATGAGACTGTTTACATGCATCAACCATTGGGTTTTCGCGACCTCCATCATCCAGATTATGTATGTCGGTTGAAGAAGTCCTTGTATGGTCTTAAGCAAGCCACTAGAGCATGGTACCAACGCTTTGCTGACTATGTCGCCACCATTGGCTTTCGCCATAGCACATCAGACCACTCCCTCTTCATATATCGACAAGGTTTAGACATGGCCTACATCCTACTGTATGTAGACGACATCATCCTCATCACCTCCACTCAGGTCCTCCGCAAATCAATTATGTCACTCTTAGCATCTGAGTTTGCAATGAAGGATTTGGGCCCTCTAAGTGACTTTCTGGGTATTGCCGTATCTCGTCATCCTGATGGCATATTTCTCAGTCAAAGCACTTATGCTTCAGAGATCATTGAACGTGCTGGCATGGCATCTTGCAAACCATCAGCCACTCCTGTTGACACCAAGCAGAAACTCAGCACCTCCTCCGGCACTTCTTATGAGGATCCTTCCTTGTATCGGAGTCTTGCAGGGACCCTATAGTGTCTCACCTTCACTCGACCTGACATATGTCTTCAGCAAGTTTGTCTTCACATGCATGCCCCTCGCACGGAACACATGCTTGCTCTTAAGCGCATTTTGCGCTATGTTCAGGGCACCTTACATTTTGGACTACATTTATCCCCATCTCCCATTACAAAGCTTATCTCCTACACTGACGCTGATTGGGGTGGATGTCCTGACACCAGACGTTCTACATCTGGTTACTGTGTTTTTCTAAGTGACAACCTTGTTTCTTGGTCTTCCAAAAGGCACCCAACTCTCTCCCGTTCTAGTGCTGAAGCTAAATATAGAGGTGTTGCAAATGTTGTCTCTAAATCGTGTTGGATTCGCAATCTTCTTATGGAACTCCATTTTCATATTCCTCAGGCAACTTTGGTGTATTGTGACAATGTTAGTGCCATCTATCTATCTGGTAATCCTGTGCAACATCAGCGCACTAAACATATTGAGATGGACATTCATTTTGTTCGAGAAAAGGTCGCTCGTGGTCAGGCTCGCGTCCTTCATGTTCCCTCACGACATCAGATCGCAGACATCTTCACCAAAGGCCTTCCTCGCATTCTCTTTGATGATTTTCGGACCAGTCTTAGCGTCCGTGAACCTCCCGCTTCGACTGCGGGGGTGTGATAGAATAAGAATATTTGTTGTAATTAGTCATAATTAGTTTCCTATAATTATGTTGTATCATAATTAGATAGTTGACCAAATGTCACACATTAATGTATATATATTCTATTCAGATCAATGAGAAAGACAAGCAATTCCATTATCTTACAAACATTAATCTAATGTTAATAAAATATTCATCTTTTAAGGTTTTTGCTTTGCTGATTTCTAACTTTAATTTTGGTGTATTGATTGAATTTCATGTCAATAATTCATGCCTTATACATATTTTCTTGATAACATGCAACAGGAGTGCAAATTGTAAATTATAGGAATGGTTACCTTGTTGGATGTCATGTTTGTATATGTGTTATCATGTTATCATGCTCATATATATATGCTCATCTTAATCCTCTTTCTAAAATTTATGTACTAAAAAATTTGATGAACAAAAAATTGGTAAGAGAAGCAACAATATATATGATCCCTTTTAGCATTAATGATGGACTGAACTTCATTCTTTCTACTTTTGCAGCATATTGAGCACTTAAAGTACTACTTTATAGCAGAATGCATAAACCCATTGCAAGCTTTACCTGGTGTCTTATTTGGTAAAAGGATTTAGAGGCAGCCAGTATGGGAATTACTGAGTGTAGTAAAATTTCAAATGACTATTGTATTGACAGATATATTGTAGTAAGCTTTATATTTTGAAATTACTAATTGATACCAAAATCTTGTACAAACATGAATTGTAACAATGTTAATGTTCCTTGGATTTACTCAATTTGTTTCAAAGTGCATAGCAGGTACACCATCCAATTGGCAAACTCGCACCGTAATATTTCTTCAGTATAGACACTCTGGTCATTCCTCATGTCCACTTCAGATCTTATTTCATATGACTTGTTGCTTAACAAAGAGAATGATTTAAACGATTAGCAAACCGTTTATACAAAAGAAGACTCAAAAGACTTATTGTCAATTACACTAATGATATCTTTGAGGATTATATTACCAGCAAAATCATATAACTTATGCAACAAGACTACTTTTAGGAACCTTGAGTGAGTTTATTTCAATGTTTGTAATATTATTATGGGAATGTAAGATTGAGAATGAAAAATACTAACGTTTGTTTAATTTTTCTTAAAAAAAATTATATTTTAAAATTCCGAGAAATACTATTTATACTTGATTTCATTACTTGTTATTACTATCTTAAACAATAATAGTAGATTTTACAGGAAGAAAGATACTTCAATATAAATATGTGAAAAAGACACAAGAAATAGTTTAAATGTATAATTTTCCAATATACATACACAATATTTTTTTATCGGCACACTAGATTACTTTACAAGGTTTATATAGTCTATAGTTGAGTCGATGATTCATCCATTAACGGTTGCTTTCGCTAGTTTAAATATGGATATTGCTTGATTCCAAATCAACTCAATATTTGGAATCCACTATTTCCCCGTTAAATCTTTGATATTTTGATTTGTACTGCAATTAAACTTTGTATTCATAGTTGTTTCCAAATCATTCTTTTAACTCCCTAACACTGATGTTTGTTGCAAAGTATGAAATAAGTGGAATGATATTCTAAAAAATATTCGATATAATATTTCTGCTCATGTGTTTAGAAAGTATTTATATTCTTTTAGGAATTCTTTAAAAGTTATTTGGTTTGAAGAAAAAAGAATTCGTAATCAAGCTATATAATCGTGAGACATCATTAAACAATAGGACACTATTTTTAAAACATCCGCAATCAAGCTCTAGTGTGAAGTGGGATAACATTAAATCATATGGATTATTTTGTGAGTAGATTGATGATCACATCTCACGGATCATGGATAAGGAGTTTAAATCTTCACATAGATATAAATATTAAGGGTAATATTTATATTAGATTGACCCACCATGAATGCTTTACATTGAACGTTAGGTAAAAGTCGCGAATCATTCTCATAGTGATAAGTGGTGTATTCCACCCTTTCGACCTGAAATGCCAGAGACGGCAAGCTCGCCGCAAATTGGGAAGGACCCTACAGAATCATCGCAACCACCGGCAAGGGGCCGTACACGTTAGAAACGTTGGACCACACTCTCATCCCGAGAACACGAAATGCAGATAAACTCAAGCGCTACTATAGCTAAGACAAGCTTATAATCCAATGTGAAGCTAAACTCAAACCCCTGAAAAATAAAGGGAGAATAAAGCAATTTGAACCAGCACGACTGTTGACCAGGGCAAGACTCAACCACTTTGAAAATCCCTAAGCTGAATCCACTCTATTAAAATGGGGGCCGTGTCTAGACCGCAAATCAGAGAAATAGGGAAGGTTAAGAGATGGAAAAGAGTGAAAAGAATAAAAATGAGGGGTTTCCCACCTTTTATAGGCTTTGAAAGTTCGAATCAAGGGTCCAGATCAACAAGTAATCGAGTGTCATAATCCAACGATATGGGGTAACCTCTAAATTTGAATACACTCAAGTACAAGAAGCATGTGGAGCTCGTTGATCGAGGCGCGTGCTTCACACAAAAACGACACGTGTAAAGCAGAACTAAAACGACATCCTTTAAAGGTTGTGTCATTAATATCAACTAACCCCATTCACGAGGTAGGAACCACCAAGAAGATGTAAACGATACTATCGAACACGACGTTCAACAACGGATACCACGAGGACGATAATTCTTTGAGAACGTCTCCTTGTAACAAACACCACCGACTAGAGCGGCCCCCCATAAACAAGTCCATTACATCATAACGATAGTAATGACTTGGGGGCAATTGTTCCTGATCGGCTAAAAGCCCAATAACACATGGCCTAGCAAGCCACCGTCCACGCAATCTCTAACCGCTCCCTTGGAACGCGCTACATCTCATGGAGACAGTTAGAGTCATATTCATCTATATAAGGATGACTTAGCGTCACCCTCAAGCTACCTTTCACTTTTCACCACTTTTTGCACGTATCCACATCTCTCAAATACTAACTTTGCAATGGAGTGCTAACATGCCTACAAACACATTTTCCCTTCACTGTGAAGACTCAACCTCCGTCACACCGGAGCACGTGGATCATTGTTCCACATCTGTGACCGCCACGGAATCAATCAAATGGATTGGATAGGTTTTATTTTACATGTATGGATTGAATTTTAAAACAGGTTTTAGGTTGCCTAAAAAAAAAGAGTTTTTAGTAGATTGTTAATGAATTAATGAATTGTTTTACTTCATCTATTACCGCCCAAATTTATATCAATCAAATCCATCCATTTTTTACATTGGAACATGAATCGATAGGACTGTCAACCATAATATTCGACTTTTAGATTATTCGGACGGTACAAAAAAGCTTATAATATGAAGAGAAACACTCAATCAAAACTTAAACGTTAATATCCATCCCTATGCGCAGAAGACCGAGGAACGACAGTGGAGTAGTGTCTCCAGAACGGTGGTTTGATTCGCTTGGAGTAACACAAATTTGGAATCAACGATGGCAGAGTCAAGCGTGAAACAACAGAAAGAGGATGACACAGACAGGATTAGTAGTTTACCGGACTGTATACTTTGCCATATAATGTCCTTCCTCCCTAATCCGACCATTACCTCTGTGACGACTATGAGTCTTGTGTCTCGCAAGTGGCTCCACCTCTGGCAGCAGCTACACTTGTGATTACATTGAACTATGTTATTTTATTTTTTTCAAAATTTTACCGGTGTTGTCGGTATCAGTGTCATGTCTGGTATCCGGTGTGTGTCCGTGTTTCATAGGTCCGTTTGTTTCAAAATTGTTTTAATCCTATGAAATTGCCAAAATAAATGTCTTAATGCTGGAAATGAAATTTGGTATCAATTTACATATTATGGGTGCGCTTGTTTCAACTTTAAAAAAATAGATTTTGATTTAAAAGAATCTAGAGATTTTTAAAAAAATCTAAAGTTATTTCTGTTTGTTTACTGTCATAAGAATCATTTTTTAAAGATTTGAAGCTCTTACACTTGAGTTCCTTATGTTTATAAAAAAATAGATTTTGAAAAAACTATTTGAAATAGCTTTTCATTTTATGGCTAAAAATGATTTTTTTAACAAAATGGATTTTTTTAAAATCTAAAACAAAAACTACAAAAATAAAAAAGTGATTTTTTTAGATTAAAAAATAGATTTTTTTCAAAAAAATCAAAAACAAACGGGCCCTATGTCTAACCTTACTTCCATCATGTAAACAAATATACAAGTTATCTATAACCTCTCTTGTCTCTTGAAAACACTGCAGTCTTATGTTTGTAGAAATCAAAATGAATGTTCAATATTTTTTGGTTCATTTTCCATCACTGAAGAAGTTGTACATACTCATCTTCAACGCTGCGGATCTAATAGTTTCCTTTCTCTCTGCCTGCCCCGTGCTGGAAACTCTGGAAAGTGATTACTTTTGCTATAATGACATATCTTTGACCAAAGTTCCTGTTCCACCTTCCTCCAGCTCCAACAGATTGAAATCCACCAATCACAATTTCACTTGGACTTATTTTAAGTTAGGTAACATCACATTGGGCATTGTTGGAAACTTTCATAGTATGGTGGAAGCATTTCTCGATGTCTTTTCCCCGGGTGAAGGTGAATTTGTCGACCCTATTCTCGAACACATCCGAGATTATGAAGAGGAGACACATCTACTTTCGCGTCATTCGACATCAAAGGTGAAGTTTTTTTTTTGAATGGCCAATGCTAGTAATTAGTTATGGTTATGTTTTTTAATATACCTAGTTGGTACTAATATTGCGCCATCTCTTGTTGTTATCGTGTACAAGCAGTTGCCACTTCATGCCCCTGTTCTAAATTTTCATGAATTTAGCAATTTACTTCACCTAAAGTTCATTCTTCCCGGCTTCAATTTGAATCCTCTGGTCAATGTGCTCGAGAAATGCCATATGCTTCAAGTTCTCATAATTCTGAGCAGCAAGGTTTGTTGACTGCTCAAGTTTAATTTAATCAATTTCTGGTCTGTCTATATATGCATGCATGCCTGCACGAATCTATCTGTGCAAAGATATATTTTTGAGTCATGGCATGGTGTCAACTCAACACCCACTCTCACGTACGTAGACCTCCTCCATTCATGAAACCCATTTTTGCTATACCTTCTTTCTTCATTTCCGATCAAATCTGGCCTCCTCATTCAAAAATAAAACCACCATCGTCTTCCTCTAATCATCCTCTACAAAACTCATTCATTTTTTCCTTGACCGGAGCAAAAACACCCTCGACCACCGTATCGGAACTCGCCGCTGCTACGCCGGAGTTACAATCAAAACCTTCTTTTATTTTCATTAAGATTTCCTCAAAGGTTATTTGTTAATTTCGTTTATGTCAATCTCATTTTCAACCACCTGCAATATTAACATATGTTTATAAATTTGTTTATTGAAGTGCTTTTATTGAATGGGGATTGTTAATCTGTTTGGTGTTTGTTTTGTTATTATCTGTAAGTTTTATTTTTTTGTTAAACATGCAGTCATGGCAGGAATGAGTGAATCAGCTCAAGTATCCTTAGAATGAATGAAAAGTAGCTTGCTTTTCTCTTGGTAAGCATTGTTTTAAGGGAGCTTCTATGAAGAAGTCGGGCAATTGACTTCTTCGATGCAGTCGTTTAATTCAGCCAATCAGATTTCAAGTGATGACACATCAGATATAGGTCAAATTCTAATATGGACTGCTTGCTCCATATGTTCCACCATGGACATGTTTATTTCATGATCTTAACGGTTAGATTCACTTGATCTCTATGTTATTGTGGTACACCGTCTACACATGATTTTTCTTCTAGTATCAATTCTCTCTCCTCTTTATTTCACTTTCTTTATTTATCCATATTCTCTCTCTTCCAGATTTTTATTAAATCAACATCTTCATCTTTCCTTCATCTTCTTCATCATATCTTCATCAACTTATTCATCATCTTCATGAGAGAAAAAAAAAAACCCAAAAAATTAAAAAAAATGAAATTACATAATAAAAAAAAAACATTACAATTAAATACTTTTCCATAAAAACACTTCCAATTTCATCCAAACACACACAAAATCTTCTTATTCCTTTGCAAATTCGTTTTCTCCATTTTTGAGTATCTTTTGTTGAATTCAAATTATTTATTTTTATTTTGAGTGTTTAAATTAAAAGGAAATGTTATTATGTTCATGATTATGTGTTCGAATTGAGTTTTCGGTGATAAAATGAGTTAAAAGGTAAGGTTTTTATTTTTTCGGGTCGAATGGGTTCAACTGGATCGTAACGACCCGTATGGAGGTAGAAGATGAAGTTTAAAAAAAAAAAAAAAACATTGGCTGAACATAGGAATTGAACCCCCAACCTCCAAAAATCATAAAATCAAGCTTAACCAACGCAACATCAAATACATTCACAAAATATTAGCATTATAACTCTACTTAACCACTAACCACTGTGCAAATTTTAAAAAGTAATAAATTATTATATAATTATCATAAAATTAACAAATCTTAGGATTTTAATTTGCTGACCTATTCTCACTCATTTTTTGAGTGTATTGAAATTAATAAGTTTTTTATTTAATAAATTACTAAATTTTAAAAAATAAAATTGTGGAACATATCGTTATCTTTCTACTCTTTTATTAAAAGACATTTTTATATCTCTACTCTTTTTTTTACAAACTTTAATCTCTCTACTTTAAACTTTAATGCAAATAATTGACACACACAAATCCATATTAAAACCCTTAATTTAGTGATTTAGTGAATTTTAATGAGGTTAATTAGGGAATTTTAGTGGTAATCACATTTCTTATTATAGTAGTAGGTTTTTAATTATCCTTAATAAGATTCATAATCTTGCTAATTTCATGGGGTTAATTGTAAATTTTTAATTAACTTTTAATCTCATCGTTAGTCTATAGGCTTCTTACTGGTATTGGTAATAGGAATTATTAAAGAACTTTTTTTTTGAAACAAGGAATTATTAATGGTGTGTAGGTGTCCAATCTCTTCTCATTAGTATTGAGAATATATGTTCCTATCAATCAATAACTATTAATTTCATCAAGTAGATTTAAATAGATTGTTCCAGTCAGTGATACTAATTTTCAAACTCACAAGCTAATCACGATATTTGTCTCTTTTTTTCTACTCTCTAAGGTCAATATTTGTCTCTATTATCAGCGGTTTAAAATTTAATGAATAAGGTGAGTGTTTTGTAATTATTTGGTTCACAATACATCTTTATTATATAAGTTTTTCGTCCTTATAAATATAACAAATTTTGATTTTAGTCCCTATAAAATTAAACTGAATGTTTTCATCCTCACAAAAAAAATTATTTTGTTTTTGGTCCTTAATGGATATAATTTTAACGTGTTTTTGACATTTTTTGAACATAATATGAATATATAAATGTCGAATATAATAAACGGACATAACATGGATACAATTTGAACATAAAAGAGTTATAATTTTGCCATTTGTATGAACATAAAATGGCCATTAAGGACGAAAAACAAAATAAAAAAATTTGTGAGGATGAAAACATTCAGTTTAATTTTTTAGGGATTAAAATCAAAATTCGCTATATTTATAAAGACGAAAAACTTATTTAACCCAAAAAAAAAAGGAATAAAACTAGGTTAAGCATGTGTGCTCCGATTGAAATTAATTTAAAACAACATGAAACATAAAACAATAAAAATAAATTAATACATATTAAGGCAAATCTAAGGGCTCGGATCAAAAGAATCTGGAGGGTCCATATCCACCTCCTCCCCCCATATTGTTGAAGCCAAACAAATGAGGTTGCAACATAGGGTTCTTAAAAAACTGTGCTGGAAACATTTTAGCTTGTGGATGATTTGGTTGATGATGGAGAGACATGTTAGAGGATTAACCATTTTCAAAAAATGAGAGGAAGGGTTTGAGTAGGAGCACCCTAGATTACAAGTCTATTAGCATGATGTGCAACAAGTTTCTTAAGCTCCTCCAAAGCTTTCTTGGATAATTCAAGTTAGGCCCTGTTCATCCCATCAACGGGACTAGCCCACCAAAATTGAGTCTCGATCGACTTACGCAAGTGGCTCAACTCTTCAGCACGTTTCTTCTCGATGTCCAATAGGTGGTTGATCTGAGTTAGCTGAGTATTAAGCTCACGCACGTTGGTGCTACTGTGAGCCTCGTTGAATTGCATGGTACCATTATTTTGGGATGGGACTCGAGAGAGAGATAACGATCTATGACTATATCAACATTGGGGTGGCCAAATGAAAATACCTTCTCCCCAGGTGAGTAAACAACAAGAGCAACATCTGCACCACAGAGGGTGCAAAGCTCACTGGCTTTCTTGAAGAGCCCACTACGACGCTTCGAGAAAGTCACTTGCAAGTGGCTCTCGTTGCTCATTTTTTTCATCTCAATCTTTTGGCGACCTCGGCTTTTCCTTCCATTCGACATGATTGAAGCACAAAACGAGAGAAAAGAAAAGGGTGGGTGAGTGTGTTTGTAAATTTAGACTAAGAGTTGATACATTGGAATTGGGTGTGAAGGAGTCATTTTATAAACAAATTTTGGGAGTATATTTCCGCTCAAATTTTGTGAGTGTATTTTCAAGACACGGTTCTTTTTCAAAGGTTGTGCCTTTTCATTACATTAATTTTTTTTACTGGATTGAGATATTATCATCAAATCTCTTTTTACATGGCTTATATGGAAGATAATTCAATGTTAAAAAAATAAATTTGTTCTTTTTCTAATTATATATATCTTAGCTTATTCAACAATTGTTAGATAAATTGTACCTGGATAATTCCAAGAATTTGAAATAATTATTTTCATGTTATTTTATATATTTTAAAATTAAAAAGAAAGTCTAGCACAACGTTAAGAATGGTGATGTTCTACATAGTTGAAGTATCCATTGTAGTATGTCTTTTTTTTACTTGACGTAAAAATAAAAAGGCAATATACTAAGTGATACTATAAATATGAATTGTCGGACATTTGAAATTATTATTTACGTTTATAAAATAAAAATGTTTCGCGAGATGGAAAATATTATATAGATGTTATGAATTTTCTAAAAAATGAATGTAATTCATTTAAGTTTTAATATCAAATCAATGGCCAACGGTAACATACGAATGTCGATTATTATTATTTTTTGTTATATTTTTTAAAATGGAAAAAATATTATTGATACTGCACGAGATTTGAATGATAAAAGGACATAAAATAACCCATATAAAGACCACTATTAGGTTATTGAAGATAATGTGTGGCAGAGGAGTAAATATTAATTTAAAACTCCATGATTTTTATTTATTTATATTTTGTATTAAACATTTCACTACTTAATATTATATTTTTAAAAAATATATGTTATTTATTGTATGTGTCATTTCTTACCTTGTTAATCTATTCATATATACGGTGGATGGTAAAATGTTTTATGTCACGTATAATATTGATAGCACGAGTCTCTTTATAATTGATAGTGTTGTGAATTCGATGAAAAATCACACCAATAACAAATTTGATGTGTGAAGCAAGTGATAATCAAGCAACCAAAACAAAGTGTATGGAACAATTATAAACACAAGCCAAAAGTTGAAAACAGCGAGAGAAAAGAAGAGAGAACACAAAAGAATTTGCTTACCCAGTTCGGTCCAAATTGACCTAGTATGGGGGAGAGAGCAGCTCTCCGTTTCACTATAATGATGAGTAATTTTAGAAAAGAGATATCAATGGGTTACAAGAATAAGTCTCCCGCCTAATTCTACCCAAAGCCCCAATCTCTTCCCTTGACCAAGAGATTCAATCCTAATAGTGTTTCCCAAGGTGAATCAACCCTCAAACCCTAGTGTTTGTTGCCAAGATACAAACTCTATACAAACCCTAGTTTTGTTGTTGCCTTTCTAAACCCTTGTTTCAGCCCCCTCTATCTCCAGGTTTACTTTGATACAAAGTCTATATTTATAGTAAAAGTAACCCTCATAAAATTGTAACAAATCTGGCCTAAAAAATACGTTTCTGAAAAATACTGTCACGCAAAATCGGGCCCCGAATTCCTCCATTCGGGAACCAATTTTTCACGAACCAGACGCCTCCAACAGGAAGCCAAAATCGGGCCCCAAACTCCACAAATCGGGCGCCGATTTTGGTCTTCCAACAAACCTCAATTTTGCACTCCAAACTCCAATTTTGAGTCACTTCTACAACAGATAGATTTAATAATTCTTTAAAAAAAAAATTGATCGATTTAATAATTTTGAATTTGATTGTCACTTTTATAAAAAAACAATTTTCTTTTTACAAATTGGATTATTCGTGATAGTGCACAATTGAAGAGTAAAAATTAATTATAATTTAAAAGGGAAAAGTATAATTTTGAAAAAAAACTAATTTGTTAAAGTAGTAATTATCTCTTATTTTATCTATTCTAATAAAAAAAATCATCTTTAATTCATTACATTGCATGCATGGTAATTTTTTGACAAAACAATATTCATTCATTAAAATTGATATAGTAATCAATACAATACAAATCTAAAGTCGTTAAAAACAAAAAGGATGTATCTGTGAATAAATTCACAACATTCATGTTAATAGCATAAAACAGTAAAGTACATATAAATTTAATTATGACTATATTCAAATCTCCAGAATATTTCTGCATTCGGATTTGTAAATGATTAAATACGGCTCATTATTGTTTTTCTATCGCTTAGTACAAAATGCTAGCTAACCCCAAGCTTTGATTTATTAATATTCATGTATATAATTTTCAAACAATTTTTTTTACATAAATAAATAATTTTGCTTGATTCTATTTTGAACCTAGTTAGGGGTGTTCGTGGATTGGATTGGTTCGATTTTAAGAGGAAAAATATTGGATCCAATCTTTTCGGTTTTGTTATTTGTTCATTCAATTGGCTGGTTTGGTTTTATAATCAAATTCAATCAAATCCGATCTAAATTTTTTCTGCATGGATTGGATTGATTTTCGGTATATTTTTTCTTTTTCTTTTTAGAAAATATATTACTTTATGACATTTCATAAAAAGATTAATAATTAGAAAATAAAATAGTAGGTTAAAGAAAATAGTTGCAGAATCGTAAATTAATAATATTTTTTAAAGGAAGGGAAAAAAGTCAACGCTATTAAAGAACAAGTCTAGAAAATAGTTACATAATTGTAAACTAAGGAAACATTTATCAAAAATTCATATAATAATATATATACATACAAGTGTAAATATTTCAGTATGGTTTGATTTGGATCTGTTTATACTATTGGGAACCGAAAACCAATCCAATCCATTTAAAATTGTGTTTTTTTCTCCTTCAGTTTTGTGTTTTCGGTTTTTGATGTTTCGGTTCGGTTACTGCGGTTTGCATTGGATTGGATTGAACATGAACACCCCTAAACCTAACAAGTTGATCCGTTTGTCAAATAAAAATTTATGGTAAAATCAATGATACAATACTTTCATGATTCTCATTTTGTTTTGATTCAATAAAACACAAAATGAGATTACTTGTTCTTGTAAGATTGTTGTACTTGAAGCGTAAACAACAACTGTAACACCGCAACTTCAAAATGATAACCGGCAACCGCAACTTCAAATAACAACGCAGCCACCGCAACTTCAAAATACTAACGCATTAATCTGAGGCGTAAGACTGCCCTTGGAATTTATGCGCCTCAATGTGTGCAAACTTTCTGGGATACAACATGATGGAGGTACACAACAAGAACTATAAGTTTATCAGGTGGATGTTTATCTAGGAAGTCAAAATGAAAAAGAAGAAAACATGTTTTTTTTTCTTCTTTTGGGAAGTATATGTGTTCTCTGTATAAGTATTCTCTTTTCTGTGTAAAACAATAAGGAACCGAGAGTTTTTAATATGGGAACTTCTACGGTACACTCGCAAATTAAGATGTACTGGTACTCCTACTTCAAAAATCTTTAAATTAACTATTATTTTTATGGAATAAAGAGCTATTTGTTGATATTTATATTTTAGAAAATGTCATTTCATAAGAAAAAACATCATTTTAATGTTTAT
>Ga0315914_1008058_pt1 | contig 14283 bp, 12 predicted proteins | sample MpolenodulesMG_FD_203920 | JGI IMG/M metagenome (GOLD analysis project Ga0315914, IMG submission 203920) | Medicago polymorpha root nodule microbial communities from Los Angeles, California, United States - elongated nodules | ecosystem: Host-associated > Plants > Roots > Nodule | place: USA...
GCCACATGTGGAGGAGCCTCCTGTTTACAAGCCTCCATTCGAGAAGCCACCGATTTACACACCTCCATTCTAGAGGCCACCTTACCACCCAAAGTCCCCCTCGGGCAGACGATGGTACCCGCTTATTTAACATGCTATGAAGAAAATATATTAAATAAGAGATATATAGTTTTCTAATTAATCAAGGGATATATATTCTTGTAATTTTCATTTCAATAAGTTGTTTACAATTGCTCTTGGTATGATAAGAATGTGAGTGAAAAACGGAGAATGAAAATAGTGTTCTTTTGTTCTCCAAATTATGAATAACAGTTCTACGATTTTGATGTTGTGTTGGTTGAATAAATCGTCATGCATCATATTATTAATTTTCAATTTGCTTCAACAAGTTCTCAACATAAATATTTAATCAAGTTAATTTCTTGTGATACTAGTAAGGCGCATGAAAATTCAGTTCTTGAGTTATATATATAGCTTGGTTTCAACTAGGAAAATATTCACGACAAGACAATTTTTGCAAGGGTAAGATTCTTGATTACTTATTATGCGAAATGAGAATTTAGTGACTTTAGTTGGTATTCTTTCTTGTAAAAGTTTCCAACCAAACACACCGACTTTCGAGAGAACATATGAACGCCATATCAGATGAATTGCCTGCAATAAACGAAGCTCCTTGAGGACTCCTGCACGAGCAGACACCATGTTTTTATAAGAGGACTGAGTTGAAAAAACCTTCAGTTTCTTGGCCGATTATCCCAGGAATAGAGAAATTTATTCATTAACATAACAAATAATGTGATTAATTAGAGAAATATGTTGAAGGTGATCTCTATCTTCTTGTTGGTTCTTCAATCTTTGGATTCATGGTTTGCATTTAGGGTTTTTTGTGTTTTGAAATTTATTTTCCAAAATTGTTAAATAGTAGATGTAGTTTCTGAATTGGAATACAACTTTTTGGGACTTGCAGTCTGTGGTTTGGAGTTTTGTTGTAGCGAGGTTTGGGTTGTGGAGCTGGGATTTTGATCCCTGATACCTCTTTTTTTGGGACTTTTTATTCTACTCTTTTTTTTTTGTATTTATGTTGGAGCTTTTTTTAGGGTGTTTAGGTGAGTGTGGCAGCAGAGTCCCCGTTGCTCATGTATTGTTATATTATTGGTCTATACACCTCTTGTATGCAGGGATTTTGCCATTAATAAAAGATTTCTAATTTAAAGAAAGAATTGGAATAAAACTTTAGTTTTGAAATCAGTTCTGATATCTATAGACAAAAATTGAAGAACCCTAATCATCTGAGGTTTGCGCGCGTAATGACGAACACTGTGAAAACCTGGATATAATAATGGTGATGCCTCTTCAAAATTGTGGTCACATTGTTCATTGTTTTGGCTATCTAAAATGTTAAGATGGAAAAACTTAGTTTTGTGTGATAGAAATAGCGAATCACAAAATTTACGGGCCCTCCATGTTTCTTGGAGTCTAAAATGTGTCTTTGGTCTCATCTGAGATTTGTGCGCGTAAAGACGAACATTTTGAAAACCTGGATATAATAATGGTGACGCCTCTTCAAAATTGTGGTCACATTGTTCATTGTTTTGGCTATCTAAAAAAAATGTTAAGATGGAAAAACTTAATTTTGGGTGATAGAAATAGAGAATCACAAAATTTATGGGCCCTCCATGTTTCTTGGAGTCTAAAATGCATCTTTGATCTCATCTAAAATGCATCTTTACCCTTGACTCCAACATTGTGGACTTAACCTCACCATGTTTTCTATGCTCTTTAGCATTACCATCCATACATGCATTCATTCATAAATAACTTTTTCCATCAAATATCGAAGGACTTAGCCAAGTTTTTGTAAACATCAAAGATATGAACCTTGTAAGAAGGAACACCAAGAAATCCAACTTCAAAAATCTGAACTAAGCTTTAGCTTTTGTTAAGATAAGAACTTTTTCGTTGGTTTCGTTCTTCCTTTTTTGAAAAGGAACTTATTGCAATATCTTTATAATTTTAAAATGAAACCATGTTCCGCTGCAATGTTTTTGTTAGCATAGACTCACTGTTTTGATTAGCATAGGCTATTTCATTAGCATAGACTCACTTTTTTTATTTCACGACTGAACTTTTAATTTTTCAAAAGAAAGTGGAAAAAAGTTTAAATTACAACATTTTAAAGATTTAGGGTTCGGGGGATAGTTTATATTTAGGGAATATGTTAGCACTCTAAATATTCGTAGTACTCTACGAGAACCTCTTGATTTTGTTTAGGGTTAAATAAGTTTTTCGTCCTTATAAATATAGCGAATTTTGATTTTAGTCCCTAAAAAATTAAACTGAATGTTTTCATCCTCACAAATTTTTTTATTTTGTTTTTTGTCCTTAATGGCCATTTTATGTTCATATAAATGGCAAAATTATAATTCTTTTATGTTCAAATTGTATCCATGTTATGTCCGTTTATTATATTCGACATTTATATATTCATATTATATTCAAAAAATGTCAAAAACACGTTAAAATTATATCCATTAGGGACCAAACACGTTAAAATATTTTGTTACAAAATCCTTGTTCTGAACGTGAAGAGCAAGATATTGGCGATGGTGATTGAATACTGTACGATGCATGTCGAGGCGGGTTTGGATGCTGAATTCGTAAAGGTCAATTATTCTGACTATCTTACGGTTAAGGCTATTGAGTGCTCTAAGAAGCTCTTCAATGAAGTGAATGAGGCTTGGGGAGTCACAGGAAACGTTTTGGCTAAGGGAATTGATTACTGTGAGAAGCATGTCGATGATGCAGCCGCCAACGCGAGTTCCAGTGATCTTAAAGTTTGGGATGCTAAATTCGTGAGGCATGTTGATATGGATACGCTTTGCGATCTCATGCTGGCTGCGAATTACTTGAACATCAAGGGTCTGTTGGATCTTACCTGCCGGGCTGTACCGGATCACGCTCGTAGGGAAAAGGAACAGATATTTTTTAAGTTTGCTATTGCTTTGGTTTTGTTTTGGATTTTTTTTGGGTAGATTGGGTTGAGGGACTATGTTCACCATCTATTATGATTTATGGTTGTTTATGTTTTCTTTATCTTTTTTATTATTGATTGTGTTCACTGGAAGAGACTATGATGAAATTATAATTGATTTATACTTTCATGTTCTATGGTTAGTTTCAACTATGATTGACTGCATCTAATAATTTGATTTCGACAAGCTCTAGTCAGACTCTAATTTGAAATATTGTTCCAACAAACTCTAGTTCAGAGTTCAGACTCATAAATTAATGTTCCATGTTTTGGCAACAACTATTTACCTGTTTTGGTTCAACTTGGAGGATTAAATACTAAAGTTATTTTTTAAAATTGTAGAAATATATTAACTTAGTCATTGTATTATTAATTTTTTAATAACATCTTTAAAAAAAAACCAACTATTCTAACAGGAGATTACTTTGCTTCAGAGTTCTGAGTGTTGTATAGGTTTAACTTTAGACATAACGCAACCGCCGGAGACAAAGCTGTTCATAATACTTCCTTCATTTGCCTACTTTTAGTTTCTTCCGTTTGAGATGAATGTGAATGATGAAAATGTTGTTGGTGAAGTTGGGAAGATGTATGAAATGGTTGTTACTACTTAAAGGATTTTATCGATACAAATTGGGCAAGAGTTGTTGGCTTCTATAATTCGTCGCCTCGCCTCAAGTGGAATTTGAAATTGAGATGAGGGCGCCTAAGTCTTTAGCTTAGATTCTCACCAATAAAGACTTGATTTCTTCAGTTTAAAATTTTCAACTTGCCCTTAGAGTTGCTATGGGAGTTGACTCAATTGAGATTGTTGAGTATATATGCAAGTTTCTTGGTTTAGGAATCGACGACAAAGCAGTTGAATGGTTTAAAAGTTGGTTTAGGAGCGTTGTACAAAGTAAAGAGGGATAGCGGTCAATTAGGGAAGTTAATAACAATCATCCTAAGGCAGCTTTTGATCCGTTATCAGATTTTGCTATTAAGAATTGAATATCAGCTAGTCAATATAAGCCACCAAAGATTATAAAGAATCATGAAGTTGTCAAATTCTTGCAAAATTTAGCTTTTGTTACAAGTATCAATGGATGACTAAGATAATCAATCTACCATCAATTTCAATCTGATTACATATTTAACCATGATGTCTACAAGGAGTTTAATTGCTTTTTACAGCAATAAAAAATATCTCGTAATTGAAAGATTAGTTGTTCATTAGACATGTAAATTTGGGGGAAGGTTTTCCAATTCTTTATGAAACTGCAGTTAGGATGAAAAAGCATTCTACATAATTTGTGCTTTTTATGGTTAAATTTACCTTATAAATTATTTTCCAATGAAATATAATATTTTTTTAGGCTGTTTTTGGAGTATATTTCATGAAATGAAATCAAGACCGACTGTGAATTATAAACAATAAAAAATAGTAAATTCAATCCTCTAATATAGAAACGTTGACACAATTGGTCGAACTTTGAGTTCAATCGTTGTGTTATTTACGTTTATTCATTTGATTTCTTTCGAGTCAGGTTTGCTATTGTAACAACTTTTCACATAGCCTCTCACACCAAGGGCAAGGAATGGATGGCTCGTGAGGTGAGAGTTCTACCCATACCTCTTATAAACACATGCTCAGGTCTTATCGCAATGTAAGATTCTCCATACCCACATGCCTCACATTTGGAAATGCATATATGGAGTGTGACTCGAATAGCCTGATAACAGATAATCCAATAGATCTTTAATATGCTTTGATACCATTTCAGATATCAGATTAAACCTAACTCAAATACTAGGCTTTGTGTGCGAAGACAAATGGTGGGTGAAACAGAATGGAAATACTATGATACTATGAGAGAATTTGAGATTGACATAACTTAATCTAACAACATCGGATTGTAATGTGATGATCACTCACCTCTTATATAAACATGTGGAACTCTTGACAATCATATTGTATTAATATTAAAAGTGAAGACTCATTTTGGTCCCTTACAAAAAAAAATATTGAGAACTGATTAGTCCATAACAAAAATGAATGGCCTTATTTAGTCCCGATCAAAAATAAACCGGGATAATTTAGTCCAAATCGGATTTTATTTAGATTTTGAAACGTGATTGGATTATATATGTGGCCTGTTATATAACAAATGGTCCACATGTATATTAAACAAAAACAAGGGAAAAATAATAAATGGTCCACATGTATTTTAAACAAAAAACAAAGGGATATTTTGATTATGCAACAATGTTTCGAGACAATTTGATCCCTAATTATAAAACCAAAAATAAAATAATTAGTAATGAACCGTCAATACATTTCCAAGGGGTTAGAGATCCTCCAGAGGGGTCTGGAAGCCCTCCTTGAGGCTTGAACGCCCTCCCAAAGGGTCTAGATGCGCCCTTCCAGAGGCGCCGCCTCAGTCGGCTTCTAGAAACCTCTAGAGCTCGGCAGAAAGACTTAAAAACCCTGTTTCTTGGGGCTTAAGTCACGGCAAATTAAGCCCATAACAAGCTATAAATACCACCCTTGAGTGTCTTCTCAAGGCATGACCAATACAATACTAAACCCTAACATTTGATATTGTATTTTAAGCTTACTTAACCGGAGGTGCTAGTTTCAAATTCTACACCGGAAATGCAGGCGTTAAAAACTCTTGGAGTTTAATTTGTTTGAATTCAGAGTTTAGAAAGGGAGATTTTGCTTTTCTTTTTTAAACTATGAACAATATAAAATGTTTTTTTTTAAATGAAGTAAATGTGATTGAAGTATTATACTCCCTCCGTCCTATAATAAGTGACGTTTTTGTAAAAAATATTGTCCCAAAATAACATACTCATTTCACTTTTCAATTCAATATTGATTATTTTTTTCTTCCAATTATAACTCTAATTAATATTATTTTCATCACTCTCAATTCAATATACCCACTTTACATTTATGTGAATGCACTAATACTTGACAAGTGTACTTAAAACCATTTTTCTCTCTCATTCATTTATACATTTTTCTTAACAGCCATGCTATATATCGAAGCCTTTTTCACGAGAATTTTCACGAATGCTGTATTTTGACATTCCTTTCCTCTATATAGCTTTTTTTCTAATCAATTTTCCTCTATATAGCCATTACTATTAATCTCTACAAGAAAACTACCACTACTAAATAGATAAAAAGGGAACACGTATTTTATCAAAATGAAAAAGAAAGCAAAATACCCATCTTTAAAGAAAAAACAAAACCCACCGTCACATTGTTAAACCACTGCCGTAGCCTCATAGGTCATCCAATTGTTAGTAGTATGTTAAGCATTGAAGCTATGTCAATAAACAATGGAAGTAGGTATTTTGTAGTTTATAGGTGTAAAAATTAACAACGCTCGTGAAAATATTGGGATGGGTTTTGTCGCTATATTTAGCATTTTTCTTTTCTTAATTTGTGTGAAAGGAATAAATAGCTCACTTAATTTGAGATGGGGATCATTTATCATGTTGTTTCAAGTTTTTAAAAAACATTTTATATTGTGTAATTTGAAATATAAAAGTAAGTCATCACCTCTCTTTCCCTCTTAAACCCTTCATCCATACAAACCTCAAGAACTTTGTCATTTATTATGTTCGTATTCAATTTGAAGGATTAGTCTATGTAGTTAGACACAAAATTCTTGCTATACACAAAAATTTAAAAATAATAATGACAACATCACATGATGTAGTACGTACGTTTTCTTTTTTAACTGGGTATCTCAACGCATAACTACATGGACTAATCCCTCGTGTCGACTAGGATCATAATGGGTTGCAATTGCAAAGTTCACCCTCAAGAGATGCTACACACAATTTAAACTGACAATAGTTTTTCCATCTTATAAAAAAACAATTATACTAACAATACTAACATGCAAGTGGTAATAAATAACAGTGTTAAGAGAAAATTCTTTTTTTTTTAAAGAAGAGAAAATTCTTTTATTCACCAAAAAAAAGTTAGAACATAAAAAATTGATTTTTTTGTATTATTTATATATATAATTATTTTATATTTTGTCAAAAATAAAATTATTCTATATTAGCAAGGCATAACTTTTTTTTTTTTACTGGCAATCAAATTTAAATATATTTGAAGGGAAATGCTACTTATCAATCAAAGTTTTAAATAGGAAGCATATATTTTTTAATCAGAAGTATATTTTTAAACGAAATAAAAGAGGATATATTTTGTTAAAAAATATGTACACAAAACAGGTTATAAATAAGAGAAAGAAGATTTAAAAGTTGAAGTTCACAACACAAATTTCTAGTCAAGAAACAAGTTAGCGATTTCACACCTTTCTGAAAATCTCAGTCGATCACCATGTCTTCAATAACGAAAAAGATGATCACTCTGAAGAGTTTCGACGGTGAAACCTTCGAGGTTTCCGAAGCAGTGGGACTTCAATCAAGGGCATGATGGAGGAGAATTGTGGCAACAACGGAATCCCTATTCTTAACGTGAAGAGCAAGATATTGGCTAAGGTGATTGAATACTGTAAGATGCATGTTGAGGCGGGTTTAGATGCTGAATTCGTTAACGTTGATCATTCTGATTATCTTAAGGTTAAGGTTGTTGAATACTGTAAGAAGCATGTTGATGTCAATGATCTTAAGGCTTGGGGCGTCATAGGCAAGACATTGGCGAAGGGAATTGGTTACTGTCAGAAGCTACCTGTCGGGCTGTACCGGATCACGCTCGTAGGGAAAAGGAACAGATATTATTTTTTAAGTTTGCCATTGCTTTGTTTGTGTTTTGGTTTTTTTTTGTTGGTAGATTGGGTTGAGTGACTACTGTGTTCACAAGATGAGACTTGTGTCAATTATGCTTTTATGTTTGTTTTTGTTTTCTTTATCTTTCGGATTATTTGTGTTGACTATGTTCACTAGAGAAAGATGAGACTAGTACTCTATGATGTGTTGTCTTCTACTTTTTATTACTCAAGTTCTTTATCAATGAATTTACAATTGTCAACAACTTATCCTTTTTATTCATCGTTGTTTATAGATATTGTTATATCTTCAACCTTTACACTTTCCTTGAATTTTGATATACAAATTAAACTCGGTTTTGTACGTGTTTTGTTTTGAGAATTGATTTTGATAAACCTAATCTCAATTAATTAAAGGGGTACATTAAGTGAAAGCTTGAGACATGTTTTTGATCTCATGTTGGATTCCTCCATGTGCCAATAATTCATATGTTGGGTCACTTTATACGAAGTTTTGCTCTGACTTTCAATATTGAACCATCCGTTAGTGGAAGGTAAGATTAATCCTCCGAATAAGTCGGATACACGGTTTTCAATTCAAACAAACTAAAATATCTCTAAAATTTATACTTTAAAATAATATGCACTTCTAAGTTATAATTTTTTTTAGAGGAAACCATGTCAACGTTTTGATCCAAGTCAACAACTTAATGGTTATATCACCATCAATTAATCAGAGACTGACAGCAGGGATAACAGTGAAATAGTTTATCAACTAAAAGAACTTATTTGAAACTTAAAGGACTAACTTGAAAATTCTGTCAAACTAAAAGGACCTAATTGAAACTTTCAAAACTTAAAGAACTAACTTGGGAATTCTGTCAAACTAAAAGGACCAAAAGTGGTATTTGAATTTGAAAACAATACTAAGGGTGTGTTTGTGAGTTGAATTTTGGAGGGTTTTGAAAGGAGAAACTTTTTTTTTTCTTATAAGCAAAAAAAATTATTAAGGGAGCACTAGGGGTACTCCAAAGTCCAAACCCACGAAAGAAACAACAAAAAGGGAAAGAAATTTTGATATATTTTTATATATAAAAAATATTAAAAGAACAACATGATATTATATTTTCATGATCGTTCTTTCGATTTTTTCTAAAATATCAAATAAATATTATAACATAGATATAGCCCTCCAAAACTGTCTTCAAAACTCTCCAAAATCCATTTTACAAATACATTCTAATAGGAGCGGACAAATATAACAGTTTTGGAGGGGGAGACAGTAGCCTTACTCGACGCCATTCACTTTGTTGATATGAACAGATGAATCCGGGTTGTCTTCGAGTCCGACTCAACTACTCTAGTGCAAGCTCTATCATCTCTGGGCCATGGTGATTCGGAATTCTATGCTATTGTTTCTAGTATTATTTATCAGTTCTCTTTACATTCCAACTTCAAGGTGAAGTTTGTTAGGAGACAAACGGACATGGTTGCTCATACTTTAGCTAGGGCGACCTGTTCTTGGACTAGTCACCATATTTTTTATTCTTATCCTTCTTGTATTGAACATTGGTTGATTAATGATAATAGTTACCTTTACTCTAGTAAAATAAAACATTCTAATAGAATAACCACATAGTCTATCACAAAATATTGATGCTTAATATATGAAAGTATTGTAACTTGTAACAAATTTCATTCCTACTAACAAAAATAGAATATCATTGGATACACAAATTAAAGATGAATATTAGAGGTACTCTTTGCATTCAAGAGTTTAAAATTAACGATACTTAATTTTCTCACTTTAGAAGAGGCAAATTCCTCTACGTCTTATGCGCCTTTCTAGGCAGTAGAAAAGAAAGGGGAACCAAGTTGTCCATATGGAGTACCCAAAATACTTAGACAAAAAAGGAGAAAGATGCATAACAAATGATGTCTAGTAGTGAAGAGAGTGAGCATGATGATGATGAATAAGTGATTAGAGATAGTGATTCTATTTAAGGAATCACTTCTATTTATTTGAATTTCTTGGATGATATTTTAAGCCTCAGAGAGGCTTGTGGCCTATTTGCTTTACATTTGGTTTGAATATTAGTAGCAATGAACTTTGATTAATAATTATGAATGCCTTCAATTTTATATATCTTTCTATTTTGAGCTTTTATATGTGTATGGTATTAACATCTTGTATTGTTTCCCTAAACTTTGATATAGTGGTCATACCCCCCTAACAGCTATAGTGCTATAGCGTTTTCGGGGACAGCCGCAATTCATTATTGGGTACATATATTTTGAGAAGAATAAACAAAGAATGATTAGATTTATGTTGGTTGTACTTTTGATTGCATAACTTGCTAACAAGCCTTACAAAGAATTCTTTTATTTTATTTTAGCAAGTGGTTCAAAGTTGTCTAATTTGATGATTATCTTTTTTGTTGCAATTCAGTGTGATAATGGTCGGTGGCGGAGCCCGACAAAAAAATTTGGGGTGGCCGCCATCAAAATAAACTAAAATATATAAATTATTTTTAATATAATTTTCCATTAAAAAAAATAATATTGTGTACAACACAATTAAGTTGTAATAAACGCAAAATCGATCATTCAAAATTTGAACTATATAATATATAAAGTCGATCATTAAATACTTAAAGTGACACTTTACGCTTTCTGGATGACTTGAAATCATCAATAATTGACTCAAAACTAATACATGTACTAATTTCTCTTTCAATATAAACTGAAATGTTATATGCTAGAAACTCAGGTCCCATCTTGTTTCTCAATTTAACAACATGTAATGAACAAGAATGATTAAAATTGACAAAAGAAGTAAAGTTAAGTGTACTAGACAAAAAAAGTGGGTTTACTAAGGTATCATTTACAATTCCGCCAAATTAATTTGCCAAATTCGAGGGTATAAAATTTGTATTTTGTTTTTTAAGATGGGGTGGCCAAGGCTCCCCCTTGCCACCCCCGGCTCCGCCATTGATAATGGTCATATTTTAGAAAAAAAATCTAAGACATATATCAGTGATGCAATTAGCTAACACCATAAACACAACAAATTTAGCTAGCTTATGTTACTGTAATAGACTAAACCATTCCTAATTGCAACCCACAACATCCCACCAATGAAAATCGTATCTGCACATGTAAGAAAACTATATCTTCAACTAGTCTATACACATAAAATGATAGTCCTCTATTTCAACCATATTTTCATGTCACAAACATAGATTTATCGCCCACTTTTCACTTATTATTACATCAAGTGGATCTGCACTAATGTGTGACACAAATTTGAAAACCTGTATTAATCTTATTGTTCAAAGAAGTGCAAAAATAACAAAATACAAAATACAAAATCATCTAAATCAATCATAACTAATTTCAAAGCTAACAAGTGCTTATTAGTGTTTCCAATTCCTAAACTACATTTAGTGTTAACCAATTTCGGACATCAATTTTCAAAGCACATAAAACTCAAAATGTAAAACTGTTAGGAAACATGGCATCCATGGATATGGATGAAGGAGAGAAAAGCTTTGAAAGTATATTATTGATAGTAAAGAGTAATGTTACAAATGATTGAATTAACCCACTAATGGGGTGGTTACAACTATATATACTACTATAGGACTAGTAATACTTGAAGCTAAACTATATCTCTAATAAAAACCCTCAACCAAGATATTGAAAAACAATTTTTCCATAGTTCACCTTAAACAAAGAATCAGCAACACAAACACATTCCATTGACGAATATAGTTAAGTAACGTCAACTAGAGACAAATAAATTGAGTTACCAACGATGAGAGGCGACGGCGAATCCAAGGCATGTAGACTGTAACGAGACAGAGATAATGGAGGCGACGACATTGGGTTTTCAATTTACGATTGAGGGAGTGTGTGTGTGCGCGCGGCTGCTTACGCACACCCCACTTAAGTAAAAAAAAATATATGTTACTTCTTTTTCTTTCTTCGCTACACTTTGAGTTTTTTTTCTAGACTCTAATTCTCATTTTTGGACATAGATCTGATGCTACCAAACCACCCCTAATTTGTATAATCACTTAATCAGTCAATCTGGAAAGCTATTTCATTAAAAAGAATCACAACAATCATTTCTTTTTCGCATAAACCATTTATTTCCCCTTTCCCATAACGGAGGAATGATAAATCCAAACGACACCGTTAGGTAAATTCCACCTCTCTTTCACTTAATTTTTTTTTATTTTGTTTCATGTTTAGAAGTTCTTCTGATTCTGATTTTTTTAATGAAACTTAGCTACACAAAACAATTATATTTTTATTTTAGGGGGCCTATTTTAAAAAGAGAACCGAGCCTCCTATTTCATTGGAACAACCCTGACGGTTGCGGTGGAGAGAGTGATTGAGGACCGAGAGAGAGAGAGAGAGAGGGAGGGAATGATGATTTCTTTTTCTTTTTCCTTTTTTATTTATTTTTTTTGTTTTGAGCTGACATATGTTAATGTTTTGGTGATATGGCATAAGTTGATTATTATAAGCTTAATTGTGCCAAATGGGAGGGTGTAGGGAAGTGGTTTGACAGATAAGGGCGTCAACGGTGCTCTTTTATTATAAATACGAAACACCCTTGCCTTAGGCCACAAGACAGTACTCCAATTTGAAAATGAAGGTCCTGCAAATATTAATAATGCTTGCTGCAGTGCTGAAATCTCCAGGCTTTTAGTATTTTAATCCATTTTAGTTTCTTCAAAAAAATAATGCTTGCTGCATTGACACTTTTGATGGAAGCAGTTGCATTTGCATCTGATCAACCCAAACAAGTCCTACCTGGCTGCAATTACACTTGTGGAGATATAAAAATTCCATATCCATTTGGCATAGGAAATTCAACAGCACAAGATCATACACCATGCTACATGGATTCCAAATTTAAGCTCACTTGTACAAACAACTCCAAATTAATCCGTGGTAAGAATCTACAAGTCCTAGACATAAATCCGCACGGTCAAATGGAAATGAAATTTTTCGTCACCTTTTCTCAGAGTTCCTTCTCTCACAATTTCAAGCATGGAAAACAAATTCATAACCGTTGGTTGCGACAGTTACGGATATCTCAACAATAATTTCAAGGGTGCCACTTATTCTACAGGATGCTTAACAAGATGTTATGATTTTCATCCTAAAATGGTAATTGGGAATAACACTGGAAAATGCACAGGTTTAGGGTGTTGCCAAGTGGATATTCCTTCTAGTATGAAAAATATCACAATTGAAACATTTAAATTCCCAACTTCTACACTGTCTATGGAAAATTCTTGTAGCTATTCCTTTATTGCAAAACAAGGATCCTATAATTTTTCAGTAGAACATATAAAGAAACTACCTTATAACACTTTCCCTATGGTTGTTAATTGGGCTGTAACAAATGAATCATGTCAAATAGCTCAAACTACAAATAAACCATGCCTGCAAGGAAAATAGTTAATGTGTTGATAAAGATTCAGATTATGACGGTTACAGATGCAATCATGCAAGTGTTTGGCAGGTTTTGAAGGAAATCCATACTTCCCGGAGGCTGCAGAGGTAACTAACAGATCATAATTGTATGCCACAGTTTTTATTTTCCTTTTGTAATTTAATTAATTGATTATGCTTCATATCTTCGATGTTTTATTGAATTTGGTTTCTCTTAATTATGTGACTTGTTTTAAGATGTTGCGTAAGCAACTCATTTTAGAAAATGCTTAACTATATAAAGTCGACAAGAAATATGGTTGGTCACACTAAGTTTTTAGTGATTCATCGTAATAAATTGGGATTCAACGATGTATTACGATGAGAATCATGTTTAAAATAGATACACACCAGAGATTTGACTGGCAAATAACCATGCTTTTTATTGTCTTTCAGACATTAACGAATGTGTGTCATCAAATCATACATGCCTAAGTAAAGCAAATTGTAATAACACTGTTGGGAATTACAATTGTTTCTGTCTGATCGGACAATTCGGAAATGGAACAAGGTTAGGAGGGTGCAAACTACCTGATGGAAATACATATCAAATAGTACTACCAACTGTCCTTGGTAAGCAACAAAACACACCTAATTTTAATTTATAATCATTTTTTAAAAAATTTATGTATTTATTAGTTACATATGCTATTGATATTAGTTTGTGGAACAATCCAAAATATTTTGGATGCAGGAGTAGGAGCAGTATTTATTGTTCTATTTGTGTCGATAATATCCTACTTAATATACCAAAAAAGGAAACTTGTCAAATTGAAAGAGAAATTTTTTAGGCTTTATGAAAAAAGCTGTGCAGAGATTTGGATTTGAACATGAGACCTAATGGCTTCCTTTTAACATTTTGACCACTAAGCAACTAGCAATTTTCTTGATTAATTTTGTTTCCATTAATTGATATCCAATATCAAATGCCCTTTTTAACAAACCATTAAATCCCTTTTTCGTTTTTCACTATCACATTATCCAAAATCCACTAACCACCTATTAATT
>Ga0315914_1008059_pt1 | contig 14282 bp, 4 predicted proteins | sample MpolenodulesMG_FD_203920 | JGI IMG/M metagenome (GOLD analysis project Ga0315914, IMG submission 203920) | Medicago polymorpha root nodule microbial communities from Los Angeles, California, United States - elongated nodules | ecosystem: Host-associated > Plants > Roots > Nodule | place: USA...
ATTTTATTGCCGAAGACTTGATGATTCAATATGGTACAAGCATGTGCCTTTTATAGGCTTCTAATCTTAATGCATAAGAAAGTAAATGCAATTACTAGAATTTTCTAGCTAAGTAAATACCTAGATGATGCTAGATTATTCCTATAGAGGCGGTTCATACTAGATTTTTCTAGTGACAGTACTAGATTATTCTAGGTGGTGCTAGTACTTAGATATTTTTACTTCTTAATGGTTAAGCAAATACATAGGCAGTGCATCATACTTCTAAAGTCTTCTAGATTTTTCTTGATTTAATTTCTAACAGAAATGATCCATTAGGTTCAAACTTCGTGTGGATGGAGGTGTATGATCTCCTTATCACGAATTTCTACATGAGCAAATGAGATGGAACATTGGATGAAACTGTCATCATATGGCTAGTGTTTGCCACTTGATGTTCAAATTTGGATCATGTTAGTTTATTCTAACCAAATTATAATTTTTCTCTTTGAATTGCAATAATTAAATCTTCAAGAATGTCCCAAACCAAACTGCATGAAACTCAAAGGAAGATTGAACTTTTACTTTTATTGTTACTCGTTGACCCTTGTGGAATTTGAGGAACAAAACTATTTTTTACGAAGACTTCCAATTGCCTACAAACCCAGCACATGTCCCTCCAAATAAGGCTAAAGATAGTAATCGAAGCATTCAAACCCTTTTAAGGTTCATTTGATGGAAAAGACCTCGAGAAGATGGACACATTCTTTCTTTTTTTTCCTCTTGAAATAGGGCCAAAGTTTAATTGTGACAATGCTAAAAAAGATAGGGTGAGTTTTGTTGGTTGTGGAGGAATTTTTCAAAACTAAGATGGAAGATGAATGAAAAGTTACTCTTAAAATATTGGAGTATATGATGCTCTCCATATGGAAATATGGGACATGTACTTAGGAATAAATCTTGTTCGGTATTCGAGTATCACTAATCTTCTTGCAGAGAATGACTATACTATTCTGGTTGAGATGGTGACGCAAAATGTCATTCTCAATAGCAGAACTATCACTTTGATGCAATGTATACGACAATTTTTGGATTTATACTAACAAGTTCAAATGATTCATACTCGGTGTGAATGCAATAAAGGACAGAGTTAGAAGAGGGACCAACAGAGGCAATAATCTCCCCAAGATTTTCTATTATTTTTATAGTACTATGCTTTTATTTTTTTAAACTTTATAAAATATTGTATACTCATCAATTTTTACTCAATATATCGAGTCTTAAACACTGAATTTTCTACCCTGTAATATATATATATATATATATATATATATATATATATATATATTTGTTTGACAATATTAACTTCAGACATATCACATAATTTCTTAAATTTTTTTTATATAAATTGTACATTTAATAATTTATTTTTTCTTTACTAAACTATACTTTTAAGTTTGGTCCCCATATGTTTAATTCATGCCTCCATCCTAAATGCAATATTAGTCAATTTTAGTTTTTCTCTAAACTCTTTTGATATTATTGTTCTAGAGAGTTTTTGTAATGAGAGTTATGTTTGCAATTTTTTTTAACCAAAAATAAAAAAATGGAAAAGCATTAAAAAATGGAAAAAACTGAGAAAAACATTAAAATACGAAAAGCACCCTAATGGAGTGTACCTAAATGTTGTCCTTGAAAAATTTCCTAAAAAAAGCTTATAACTTTAATTAAAAAAATAAATAAAATAAGATGGATGAAAAGCAAGCTTGGTGTTGAAGAAGAATCTTGAATTGAGTTTCTGGGTTTAAGCATCCATTCCATTTGAGGAGTGAGATGGAGAATTCAGGCAGTGGCGAAGAAGCGTTATTGGTGAAAGCTACAAAATCCACAGACGAACTTTACCTTCTTCGTGACACTTTCTTCCCACAAAACCCTGACGATAGAACCTCCAAATTGCAACAACACTCCGATCTCATTCTCACTCTTCTCGATTCCGTTCCTCCAGAAGAAAGAAAATCACCTACGCAAAGAGCAGTATTTGAATATCTTCGAGGAAAAGTGTTAGATGTATTTCCTGAATATAAGAAAGAAGCTGAGGATCATCTATCAAAAGCTGTTAAGTTGAATCCATCTCTTGCAGATGCTTGGTTATGCTTAGGAAATTGTATTTGGAAAAAATGTGATTTATCTGCTGCTAAAAACTGCCTCAATCTTGCTTTAAATAAGGTAACTAACTTACTCTACACAATGTATTTACTGCAATGCGTATGAGGTGTTTGATAAATTGACTCAATGAAATTTTACTCTGTTTTGCAATCGTGTGCTTATTTAGGCTTTGAGGATGAGAGTTTAGAGATTATGAATATGATCTTAATTCCAGGAACATTTGGTATTAGAGTAAGAGGCAGTTGTCTATTACTCTATTTCCTAAACAAGTTTAAACCTCATTCCTTGTATTAGTAAAGCTTATGGAACAGAGCTAATAACTGTGAACGTGTGTGTGTGTGTCAAACATGGCTTGTATTGGATTGAGATTTCAAAGGATTTTAAAAGACTATTTGATTATAGAAAAGTCTTGTGGTATTCAATCAAGACTTTTATAAAATATAAATAAATCTTGTGGTATTCAATTAAGACAATCAAGACTTTTTTTCAATGCAACGAAATCCGTCGGTATTCAATTAGGATTTCTCACAACTTATAAAATGTTCTTCGGTATTCAAAAATTGATAGATTTCGTTGGATTCTTTTATAGAATGGATTTTGTGAGACTTTTTGATTAAAAATGTGAACAAAATGCTCATTCAACAATCTCACACAAATTTGTGAGACTTTGTGAGACTCTCACAATTTTCTTTTCCTTGCTGTCCAACAAGATTCATTTTCTCATTAGTTTCCAGGTGCATAGAACATTATTTCAGGTGAACATTATTCTGGGTGTAGAAAACTTTCAGTCAATATAGTTTGAGCTACCTTCACCGAAATAATGTTGGTGGATTGCGAGGCTTATAAACTTTGAAGCAGTCTTGCTTTTTTTTGTTTTGTTTTGAAAGGACGGTCTAGCATTTTTAAATCACTATACTTTTTCAACCAAATTATTGTTATTATGGAAAAAAAATAAAAATGCAAGACTGCTTCAATGTTGGACGTATAAACTTTCATTCTCGTAAAATTTTAGCTATTTGTTCAATTTAGTAGTTATGTTTCAAACTACTTTTCTTTTAAGATGACTCTGTGTCTAAAACCATTTTTAATATGTAAGATGGCTTCAAAGTCTGTTATAAGTTAGAAATGAATATCATGGCATGGTGTAATACAGAGTGTTGGAAAAAATAAAAAACATCTCATAAGCATCTAGAAAAAAACACAATTGGCTTGTTGATATAAATCCTTTGAAATCCTGGTAGTCTTTTAAAATCTTATAAAATCTTAGGATATAAATCCCTTGAAATTCAAATTACAAATCTTGAAAATCTTTTAAAATCTTAGAAGTCATTAAAATCTTACATAGTCTTTTAAAATCCACTAGACTTTTTCATGCAAAATTGTCTTTTAAAATCCTAATCCAATATACCCCCCAAGTGGTTTGTATTTATTTGTCGGAGTTATTGTTGTTACATAAGCTGGTTATTTTTATTTCTGTAATGGTTCTCATACATGTTGAGTTGTTTATTCTTTGTTTTTCATGCTTTTAAATTATTTCACTGTTGACAAAAATAGTTTGGTTCTTGGTTTTGTGGTAATTTATTTGAGGAAATGCCATTCATTGTTTTTTCTTCATCTAAACTCGGGATCTGGCCTAAGGACCGACTAATCCGAGGGGTCCAATCCCAACCGTCCACTTGCGGGGCCCCACTTTAAGCCAATATGCTCTGTATGGACTTAGCCCAATGAATTGGCACCAGGGGGAATGAAACCTAAGACTTCGAGAGGAGCACACTCCAAAGTCCCAAGCCAACACCACTAGGCCAACCCAAATGGGTTAATACCATTTATTATTATCTTTAAATTTTTTCTATATTTTTAATATGAGTATTGACAATCTACTGTAGATCATTAATTTTTCCTCCGGACTCCGGAGTCTTGGTTTCACTTTATTCTGGTTGAGATTCTATGTGTTGAACTCATGAAGTGATGATAGATATTGGTTGTTTATGCAGGGTCCTAACAAGAAGATTCTTTGTCAATTATCAATGCTTAAAAGAAGTATGTCTCAAAGTAAGGCATTCCACTTTAACCTATATTTTTTTAAGATCTACTGTTTTTCAGTTGTCCTAATATGGCGGAATCTGATTTTTCTGTTTCCTCATATGTCCTTTCTTCACCGATCTTGGGAATATTTATACTAACTGGTCAGGTGATTTGGTTATATAGAGTAGTTAGTTCTTAATCCATTCTTTATGCCGTAGCTAGAGAAAATCTCACTCATAAACCAGATTTTATAATTGCCGATTCCACTTAGTGGGATAAGGCTTGGTTGTTGTTGTTGTATTCACCAGATTTTATAATTGTAGAAAGTATGTCCTATTTCTTACGAGAACACGACATGTTATGATTGTGTTAGAACTGGTATGTTTATGAATATAAAAATACTGAATGAAGATTGATTAATTGTTGAAAAGGCCCAGAAAAACAGATTGTTCACTATGAAAATACAGGGAATTTTAGAATGGGAAGTTACAGAAGTTACATATATAGACAGGAGTTAGAGAGCCTTCCTCCTCTCCCAACCCGCCAAAACCAATACGTACTCCCTCCGTCTCATAATAACTGTCACATATGCATTTTTTCTTTGTCTCAAAATAATTGTCACTTTAGAATATCAATGCAACGTTTATTATTTTTTTCAACTAACATATCCTTATTTAATAGGGTTGTTTTAGTAAATGATATTAATTTTACCATTGTAATTAACACAACCAATCATTTCCTTAAGAATCGTGCGCAATACAAAAGTGACATTTATTTCGAGAAGGAGGGAGTAATAACCGAGTGCCCCTTCTAATCATCTTCTTCTATTCCTTGTATTCAATTACAACATAATTCTAGACTAGGTTGGCTGGCCCATTGAGCCTCCGTGCCTTACATAAACCTTATTAATAGAATGCCTACTAACAGATTGCTTGCAGTCGACTGGATGTAAACATAAAAGAGATAAAGAAACCTGGTGGTCTGGTCTTAAGGTACAGAAACTGCTTGCAAGTGGTTACTTAGTTTGTTTTTTAATGCCCTAGAATTTGAGCCTGCACACATGTATGCGGAAAAATGAAAAACTGGGAAGGAGAGTGAGCAACGACTAAGGGAAATTGGTGCATGTAAGAATGGAGGTGAATGGGGAAAGTGGATAGAAAAGTGAATTGTAAATTACTATTTAGTATAGCTTTACTAAACTACTCCTATAACCCTACTATTCTTTTATGTGTTGTACAAGCACTTGTTGATTCATTACCGTGCTTGCTGCGAAATCAGGTGCGGATAATCAAGCTGAACTTGTTGATGAAAGCATTCAACATGCCAAGGAAGCAATTGCTTTGGATGTCAAGGATGGGAACTCTTGGTGTAAGACTTTAAATTTAAATTATTTGTTGTCGTCGACTCGTTGTTGTTACTATTATTCTTATTATAATATTTTTAAAATGTATCTTGCTATGAAAATGAACTTTAACAACTTGATGAATTTAAATCCTTTTAAAATTTACATTTACTTTTTAAATTGCCTTATGCAATTCAGTTGTTTCTTTTCCTGAAATGTACTGATGATTGAAATTGAATCTAGGAAACCAGTTATTCTTTTCTGGTTGCCCCAGGAGACTGACTACCTCAATACTTTTAATGCTTGTCCTTGTACATTGTTTGTGACCGAACATAATTCGTCATTAAATTTTCATTTTCCTTTAATATTGTGCTAGATCTTTTTTTAATAAATAACCGGCAATATTTTTTGGCTTTCAAATCCCATCTGACTATCTGATCTTCTTGACAGATAATCTTGGAAATGCATATCTGACGAGTTTTTTTGTCACTGGTGGTTGGGATCATACCAGACTTTCACATTCTTTAAAAGCATATCAAAATGCTGTAAGTATGAAGAGGAATGGTTTAAACTCTACTCTTAATTGAGATTATTATTAAATCTAATACTAGTGAGTAGGCTTATTATTTAAAAATGTGGAAGGCCTAACCAAATGTTTGGTCAATATGTACCAGGAGAAAGATGAAGGGATCAAGTCCAATCCTGACTTTTACTTTAATAGTGCCATTGTAAGTTGCATTTGATCCTTTTATTCTACTTCATTATGTTTAAGTCTTTGTCAGAGAAGAGTTTGGAGATTAAATATGTTAGCATACATTTTATATAAAGGAATAATATTGAATCTTTGGTATCATATTTATCAGTTTATCAGCTTCTGCCTTCCCATATTTTATATAAAGGAATAATATAGAATCTTCAAAATCACGTATAGTGCACATATTGTGTATTGGCTGGAGTTTTTATTGTCTGTCTAAATAATTTGTTACAGGCTAACAAATATCTAGAGAACTATGATAGGGCCCTTAGTGGATTTGAGGCTGCTGCTTCAAAGGATCCAGGTCTCAAAGCTGCAGAGGAGGTTCAGAAAATTGTCAATTTACTTGACAATGTGGACAATCTGTTGAGGGTAATGAAATTTTCTTTGGCTATGTAGTAATAAATAATAATATATGCTAGTAATTTGTTGATTCTCTTTCTTTCTTCATATTTTTCAATAACTTGATATCCTGGCATGGGGGATTCTTTTTCAATTGTACCATATTCTGAAGTACCGATTTTTTCTTTTAAAAGAAATGGGTTGTAGTCATCACCTTATTTTGAGGGAGGCAGCTTGTTTATACATTTTATTATGTACAGGTACATGTAAGAGCTAAGCGAATCGCCTCTTTGGCAGCATCATTGGCTGCTGTAAATTGTAAGCATGATTCTAGCATCATCTATAGTACATTTTTTTATAGTAATAGACTGACTTGATTCAACATGTTTTCATTCTGGTGCAAGTGAAATCGCCATACAGAACAGTTACCATAGACCTTCTATCAGAGGGTCTTAATAGAGCTCTAGCAGTAGACGGGAAGGTGTTATTCTTTATCAGGAGTGAGGGTGTTGCTCCCCTGTAAGTCTTCTGCTCCAGAAACATATTTTTCGCTATTTATAATCTTTAGTATAAACAACGACCAATTTCCTTGCATTTGTAACCCTCTTTCTGGAGTTTTGAAATTTTGTTTTCTTTCCAACCAGTTTTAAAAGTAATGGAGTGACTTGATTTTGTGGAAAAGGTTTACTACACCGAATGCATTTACAAACCTCCTGTAATATGCCTATACTGTCTTTTTCAATTTAAATTGTGATCATTTTTATATGCTTGAAGTTAAATATTTAAATGACTGTTTTTTCCTTATCCTTTTCAACCTTATTTTTCCAGTGGGTATTGGGTCGGGGTGGAGGAGAAAAAAGTGGTCGGGAAAGGGGTCTTTTGAATTTAACAATAGCAGGGCATCGTGGCCATAAACGCTGCTTTAGAAGGACCAACAATAACAAAAAAATAATTTCTGTTTGATGATTAATTTAAATAGAATCATATGCAAGCATGTATTTATAGGTCAGGTTGCATCTAATGCAACAAAGAAAGGATACACCACCTTTTCCCTCCTTTGTATAATTATGTTCCTTAAAAGTTATTCTTGATTTGTTCCTTTTCAAAAATTATACCTGACGGATTGTTCGAAAATAATAACTTTCATTTGTGTTGCAAGAAAATATCAATCATGTATGTTGGGAGGGGGGCTGTAGTTTTTCAGAATGTGTTTGCATGCCCTTTATGTTAATTTCTTGAGAATAGTTACACTTTGCAGTCTTCGCTGAAATTGGACCTGGATGATCTTGTTCTTGTCTGTCATTTTGCAGATACTATTTGCTGTGTGATTCAAACCAAACTTGCTTTGTTCTCTCAATTTATGGTGTACGTCAGGATGTGGTAAGAATTGCTGTTGAAGTTTTATGACATTTCTCTTGTTTTTTCTTTCTTCCTAGTAACGTTTTCCAGAGTGTTAAAATTCACTATCTTGGATAAATTTCCAGGGTGACAAACCAGTTGCATGGTTCATTCTCATTACTTTTTGTAAAAATTTAATGGTAGCAGGTAGTCTATAGTTTTTTTTTTTTTTGACATAATCTCAAATCACTTCTAAGCACATGATCTTTGGTGCAATTAAGGTTTGTCCATAAAATCATGAGCTGTGGTAATTGATAACCGTCAAAGTAGACATAAACAAGGATAAGAGCAGACCAAATATGTAATAATAGTGTGCAGCTTCAGAATTGCAAAATATAGGTTTGGTCCAGCTGATATAAGACCCCATCAAGTTATAGTAGATAAATAATTTTTTTGTTCATTTTTCTCTCTTTATTGGAAGAGCATATTTGAATTTTTCATATAATAGAAGCACTTGCTTGGAACAACTTGTAGAAATAGTTTATGATATGTCTAAATTTGTTTTCCACTTAATTTGTAGCTTTTCAAAGTAGCTTGTATTACTATTTATCCTTATTTTCTCTTTGATTGGAAAAAAAGTAGCTTATACTTAATATTTTATATGATAAACATTTATTGAGTAAATGTTTCATTAAGCTATTTATCCAAGCATGTTGAATATTTTATTTTCTAAAATAAAAATCTGGGGCAGTTTTTTTCCCCCCTTTCCTTATTACTGCTATAGTTATCAATTGAAGAATCAATGGTGTTAAATGAACCCTTGTCAATGTCATCCAGATTAAAGGAGGAGATCAGCTCACATTGCTTGATCCTTGTTTTCGTGATGTTGATGTATCCTGGAAGGAAAAGGTACACTTTTTTCAAAGACATTCTTGATTTAAAAGCAATAATGTGCTAATTCCCCGTTGCAATAAAACAAATCATTCTGATTAAGGTTTTCTCTTGCCTCATTCATGTACACTTAAAAATAGCATTACCAGTTCAAATCTATACGCCTGGATTTCTATGAGCAAGTGCTTGTTAATGGAAAAGCTCTGACTCCTCAGCAAGCTATTCGTACATCGATATACGCACAACATAAACCATGAACAGACCACTGCTAAATAGATGAGTTGGTGTTGTATGTTGTGTCCATTTAGTTAATACATGTATAGAGGTGAATTTATTGTCCAAGTATGGGTTACAACCGCAGAATAGAAAAAGAAACTGGAGTGTAAAGTTTCACATTTGGTTTTCTGGTTTTACCATCAAGTTTTGCTTTAGGTATATAGTTATGTAATTTGAACATCAAAATATAGACACCGTATGCGACATGGTATATATCTATCTCAATCTCTCTTGCTTTGTATCCTTTACAACTTGTATGTATTTCAGAAATGCATATAAAAATCAAACGACGTTTTATTTGATGTTAAAATATTATATCTTGTTGTCAAATATGGTTGTTTTTTTATATTCTCCTTTTATCTTTTTGATGCTACAAAATTGTATGTTTGTGTAATGTTCTTGTTGTAAGTTGTATCAAAGTGTAATCTTGCACACAGACAAGGGTTTGGTCTTTTTTTTTTTTGTTGGTGGCCGGGGTTGGAACCCCAGACCTTACATATTTTATGCATTGTCCCTATCAACTGAGCTAAACTCACGATGACAGACAAGGGTTTGGTCTAGTGGAAGAGACTAGTCTCCCACAAATCTGAATAACAAATTCAAATTTTTGCCATGAGAATTGTCTAGGATTGATATCCGATAATGTCTTAAAGAGGATTATCTTTAGTGGAGGATTATCTTTAAAGAGGATTTGCACACAAGCTCTTCAACTTGTAACTTCTTTAACATAGTTTACTTTGATACTCCCTCCATTTTTTTTTTCTTTTAGAACTTCAACTATGTTCCAAAACTTTTGATGTTTTAGTGAATTTATTATTGTTTTCTCAAGTTTACCCTTGTAGGAAAATACCATAAACTATTAAAGTAGTTGTGACAATTGGTTTATCACATGTAAATTTAATGATAAATAAGGACATTTTAGTCAAAAACACAAATTTTTATATACTTTAATTACTCCTTAAAACTTGTGTCAAGAGCTAAAACATCAAAAGAAAAGAAATGGAGGGAGTATTTTGCAATTTCAATAACATTAAATACCAAAATATTCAACAATTGTTACCACTCTAAAAGTTTACATCGACTTACTTATTAACTACCAATAGTAAGAGTTATAATCAAATAAATTGAATTTTTCTAAAGAGAATATATATATTGATAGACTAAATCGATCTTTTACTTAAAGAAAAAATAAACATCCAATTTAGTTTCTAAACTATCATTATCTCACCAATTTAGTCTCTGAATTTTTTAAATAAACTAAAAGGTGGTCCATAAACTATGAAAAACACATCAATTTTGGTCTCTCAGCTGACGGATGTAAGGACCAAATTGATGGACGAGGGTATAGTTCAAGGACTACATTGATGTATTTCTCATAGTTTAGGGACATTTTTGTTTATTTTAATAGTCTAAGAGACCAAATTAGTGGTAGAGTGATAGTGTAGGACTAAATTGATAGATTATTAAAAATAAATAAAAAAAGACTAAATTGATCTTACTATTTTAGAAGCATTTATTCTGTAATTCAAACTTTGAAATAGTAGATCCATTAAGAAAAAAAAAATTGAAGTAGTAGATGATGACTGAGAAGTAACACCAACACCCTTGCCGTTTAATTTATTAACCGAACAAAGTTGGCAGTTGAGTCATGATTTTATACTGTCACTATTCTCAATACTTTCTTCATGCATACGCCATCTGCACTCATGATTTTAACGTAATTTCATTTATGTTGTGTCATGATACTAAATGAAATGAAATAAATGCGCAGTTATAATATATAGTTATAGCTTCTTCTTGCATCGTCCAGCTCCAGGTATATTTGCTCTGACCTTGGAAACACTTCAAAGAGATTGAAGGGTTAGTAGTCTTGGCCATAATTTTTATTTATTTATTTTCCTAATTCCTTGCTTTTGGGGTCTAATAAAGTATGCATGCAAATATAACAGAAATATGGAGAATGAATTTGGTAAGGCCTTTTCTGAATCATATGCAATGAAAGGAGGAGATGGCCCTCACAGTTATGCCCAAAACTCAAAAGCTCAGGCATTATATCAATACCTTTTTCCTATACTTTATCTCTAATTATTTCTTTTATCTAAAGCACAGTGCAATTATATAATGTAACATTAATTTTTATACTTCAAACAGCCTAATGGCTAGAGCTCACACATTTTGAATGTGGAGAAGTGAGGTGTCTGGGGTTCGAACCCCGACCCCTGCATATAATATGCAATATCCCTACCAACTGAGCTAAACTCACGGGAATTAATGTAACATTAATTTATCTTACATCCATTGTTCTGCTTTGTGAATTTGTCTATATAGGGTCTGTTTGTTTGGGATTTTTTTAAAAAAAATCTATTTTTTCAACTAAAAAATCACTTTTTATTTTTATTTTTGTAGTGTTTGTTTCAGATTTAAAAAAAAAAAAAAAAATCATTTTTAGCCTTAAAATGAAAAGCTATATAATAAGTAATTTTCAGATTTTTTTTTAATTTCAGTTGCAACCTTAGTTCTTGCTGAGTTTCATTCTCCATTAGACCATGGATGATTTTCAGCAGATCAAATATTTTTGTGTTATGAGAATTGAATTGCACCATACTTGGTGTTTAAGTGGCCTTTTGATTAACCCTATTTTTTAATAGAATTGATTTTGTAAAATTAATTTTATTGAAATTGAATTTGAGCTAAAGTGACTTAATTTGGACTTCTTTAGTGTGAAAACAAGTTTGATTGTTTAACACATTTTTTCCAACTTGCAAAAGTTATTTCTTTATCACATTTCTAATCAAACCAAGGTTTGAAGGCAAAATCAATTTTTCCCTACAAAAATCAAAAGCCTTTACATTTTAAAAGTGTGTGTTTAGTAAACACAAAAATCGCGGTGATCAAAAGTTACATACTGAAGTTTCTGTAAATGAAGAGCTCGTGTGTTTAAAAAACATCAATCGCGGTGATTTATATAAATCACAATAGAAGAGCTCTAAATTCATGTCACCTCTCAACCAAACACATACAAAATCACATTTGACAGCAAAATCAATTCTGATACTCTCTTCATTGTGAAACAAAACACACACTTATATCACACCGCTGTGACCTTGTCGCAGGAGTCGCGACAAATAGTGATAATATGAGACTTATGTTAAAGGGATAATTAACTACATTTTTTTTCCCTTTCTGCAGAGAGTAGGAATTGAAGCTGCTAAAAGCTTAATCCAAGGAGCAATTGCCAACAAATTTTATCCCAACACTAAATCAACTAATTCTAGTAAACAAATTTGCATTGCAGATTTAGGGTGCTCCACAGGACCAAACACCTTCATTGCAATTCAATGCATTATAGAAGCAATAGAACTCCAATACAAGTCACGAGGCCTTACTATCCCAGAATTCCAAGTTTTCTTCAATGACCAAATTTCAAATGATTTCAACACTCTCTTCAAAAAGCTTCCATCAAACCGAAACTACTTTGCAGCCGGTGTTCCTGGTTCTTTCTATGGAAGATTGTTTCCAAATGAAAGCCTTAATGTAGTTCATTCATCTGCATCACTAAATTGGATTTCTAAGGTTCCTAAAGAGATCACAGACAGAAGTTCTGCTGCTTGGAACAAAGGGAGAATTCATTACACAAACGCTCCGAAGGAAGTTATAGATGCTTATGCAAATCAGTATCAGAAAGACATGGAAATTTTCTTGCATGCAAGAGCACAAGAGCTTGTGGGAAATGGACTAATGGCACTTCAAATTCCTGCTGCAACTGATGTTACTTTTGATTCTGATTTTTACTGTGGTAAAAACTTTGAACTTCTTCGAACTTGCCTAGTAGACATGGCCAAGGAGGTAAGGAATCTCCCCACCATTATCATAAATCGTACTTTCTCTAGAATGAAATATAAGCAAAAAAGAATCCAGAAAATCAAATGCATTTAATTCAAATTTAAACTAAAAACATTTTTTTTTTCATTGCCTCATGTGATTGCAGGGAAAAGTTGATGAAGAAAAAGTGGACACTTTCAATATACCAATATTTTTCTCACCCCTTAAGGATCTGATAAAAATTCTTGAAAGCAATGATGATTTCATCATAGAGCAAATGGAAACAATGGATGCTAAAAGCCATTTCATTCCAGTTAATGCTCAAATGTATGCTTCATTCCACAGAGCTGCACTGGAAGGAGTACTTGAGAACCATTTTGGAGATGGAATTCTTGATGAACTCTTTCATCGCTATACTAAGAAAGTGATGGAAATTCCTGCTATAGTGGATTTACAAAACCTTAATATAGTTGGACTTTTTGTCCTTCTTAGGCGCAAGGTGTAGTACAATTAATAATAAGCATTATTACTACATGAAGTTTATAATTTGTTGTAAACTTTTACTCTTCAGTGTCTTTTAACATGTATTTCCTATTATCCTTTAAGCAATAGCATTTCAATTCATAGCAAATTTCACTCAAAGTCATATTTTATTGTGTTTCTTTATCTCAATTAAGAAATTGGGGTACCATAACTTTAATTTAGGCAAAAATAGGATGATCATAAGTGTATTTAAATCTTTAATTTATTCAAGTAAATAAGTAACAACTACTGGACTACATTTCAGCAAAGCATCATTTGGAGTGTGAGAATGCGATTGAATTCTTTCAAAAAAATTTCTAACGCGTTTCTTTATGTTTCATGATCTTCACCTTTAAAACTCTGTATTTTTCCTTTCTAAACAAAATCATTATTGAGAACTATTAGCCGAGCATTTGTTAACTTTGATGTTCGGCAATAAGCATATAAGCACGCAGTAAAAAAAAGAAGAGAGAACACAAGAGTTAACCCCTCTTTGAATAACTATAATATAGAAGACAGTGTGACTTCCATTTATATGTGTGCGTCTTTTTTTTCTTCTTTTCTTGTAGTGATATGTATGTGTTAGGATAATTAAAATAAGGAACATTTATCTGGTGACTCACCTAATTCTAGAAGCAAAATTATTCATCTTAATCTAGAAGGATCTAATGTAGGGAGCAATATTGAGTATGTTAGGGTGCACTTGTCTTATTGTGGGTGTGCATTTACTTATATAAGCATTGTATGACCTTATATTGAATCAATAAAGAATTTTAGTATTATTTTAGTTTCTTAGATAGGAGTAGTTAGATTAATTTAGTAATC
>Ga0315914_1008060_pt1 | contig 14281 bp, 3 predicted proteins | sample MpolenodulesMG_FD_203920 | JGI IMG/M metagenome (GOLD analysis project Ga0315914, IMG submission 203920) | Medicago polymorpha root nodule microbial communities from Los Angeles, California, United States - elongated nodules | ecosystem: Host-associated > Plants > Roots > Nodule | place: USA...
GAACTTTGAATGATTTTGAATACCACAAGATTGTTTTTAAGTGATGAAGAGTCTTGAATGAATACCACAAGACTTTTTTTAAGTTGCAAAGAGTCTTGATTGAATACCACAAGACTTTTTCAAAATAAAAAAGTCTTTTAAAATCTCTTAGAATCTGAACCCAATACACCCCCCTAATACTTACACTAACTTCTCTTTTAAGTTTCAATATAAATATTCATGCTATATTTAGAATTAATGTCTCAAAATTAACGTATTATACACTTCTCAAATAAATGAAATATCTTGCTTCAAAAATAAATGAAATATCAACGATTTGATTAGATCGAAAAATATATTTGTTCTTAAAGTAAACAAATAACAAAGCATACACATGTTGGAGGAATGTTTGGTTAGAGAGTGATTCAACGAGTGCTCTGTTGGTCTTTAAAATTCGCTCCTCGGTTCCGGTTTTACACCGTAATCGTTGGCATAACGCTTGCAATCAAGGTATACAGGTTATTACCTCTCACATCTTTAGGGAAGGAAACTGTTGTGCAGATTTGCTGGCTAATATGGGTCACTCGACACAAGACACAATTTGGTTTTCGGTGTTGCCTCAGGTTCTTCAGACTGATTTCTTCTTGGACCGGAGTGGGTTCCCTCGCTCTAGGGTCCTGTAGACAGTTGTTTCCTGTCTTTCTCTTCTGTTTTTTTTTCCTGCTTTGTTTCTTGTTTTGTTTTGAGGGTTTTGGCCTAATCCCCCCCGCCCCCTATTTTTAATAAAATTTTCCTTTGAGTTTGGCGGCATAGGATGGGGTTCTGCGGGGTGCCAACCTAGTTGGGATGTCGTTACTTTCCCTTGATGTCTGTCCATTCTCCTGGCTTAGCAAAAAAGAAAAACAAAGCATACACATGGAGGTGAAGATAATTGAGTGGGCCAACTTGAAGTTTGTATTTAAATTTAGTGATATATTTGTACTTACACATATATAAAAAAAAATTAAAAAATTGGGGGGTGGGCCGTGGCCCACCTCGGCCCAAGTGGTGCTCCGCCACTGAATGTCATTTAATAATAATGTATATGGGATAACTCTTTAATGATCATTGCATTAACGATTTTTGAGGTATAATATTTAACTAAGTTAATAAAATAAAATAAAAATGTACATGGGATAAAATTTTTAATGCATTTATGTCTAATTTTATAAATAAAAATTTACATGGGATAACTCTTTAATGATCATTGCACTAACGATTTTTGAGGTATAATATTTAACAAAGTTAATAAAATAAAAAACAAAAATCACAATGAATTTATTTTTAATAAAAAAAATATGTCGACGAATGTTGATTTTGTGAAAGGTATGAAATATGATTTCATCTATCTCCAATGATACTAGCAGTGTTCAAAATTCAGAACCTCTAAATCTAAAGTTTGTCTTTTCACTACTAGACTAAACCCTGAGAGTTGGAAAATCAAAATTAACTAGACTAAATTCTGAGAGTTTATTATAATGTCGGGATTTCCAGTGGAGCCTATATTGGGTTGGGTAATCATGTTAGTCCAATAGAAACTAGCTACACAAGTTAAATTGACACTACATCTTCACGCAGCCTTAAAGCCCCAGACATATGGGTCTTCACGCAGAACCTTAAAGCCCCAGACATATGGGTCGTCTTCAACACTTTCACACAAGAAAGAATCAATCTAAGCTAACAGAAATTGAAAATTTCTGCTGGGAAGGAAACAAGCATATATTAGTCAACAAAATAGCATTCTAGCAAAGTACAGAATCCAATAAAATGGAAGCTGAATTAACCCTTTTAGAAAGAATCCAATAAAAGGGTTTCAAGAAGCCGATATAGGTCAGTGTCGGTATCCAAGTAAAACTTTAGTTTATGTGATAGTATATATGTACGACGTTCCTAGTACAAGCCAGAAACAAGAAGCAATGATTGTCAAATTGTCAAAGTAAAGCTGAAAATCTGACAGCTTCAAACACGTTGTGCAAAAATAAAATTTCAAAGATGGAAACAAAAAGCAATAATTGTAATTGTAAAACTAACTGAAATATAGTCATCTATTTCAAATTAAACAAACTTGTCAACTTAGTACATGGTTCATTTCAACCAGAGATATGCTGCAAAATCCTTTCACCAACTTGTTTATAGGCATGTTGGTCAGAGAGGGAAGGAATATTAACAAAAAACATTTTGATTGCTAATATTAAGACAGGCATGCTAAATTGCTAACAGCCTAAATGGACACTACTACTCTATCCGGGAAGAATTTCTGCTACAATTGTACAGAGTTACTAGTTGCAAAGCTGGGAAGAACATTCATCGTGCACCTGAAGGTTAAGAAAATAAGGCACAGCAGTCGTATCTGAACCTGAAATCATCAAAAGAACACGATAAGCTTTTCAATGCAACATGCTAACTTAACTAACAGTCAAGTATTACTAGGATTATAATCATACCTTCAACCCAATCAAACAAGTTTGTAAGAATTCAGTAACATATCATTATGCTGGCACCCAACCAGCCGAAGCATACATAATTCGGCCTTTCCAACCTTGAAGCATCCAGTTGTTATCTTCATCAAAGACAAAATCTTTATGGTACCATTGTCTTAGCTTATCTCTAAAGCTGACCATTACCTCCTTATCCAGAGGGAGTTGCCTAAAGCCAGCCCTTAGATTCCTAACCTGCCACTGTTTGTATGTCTCGGGCCTCTCAACCCTCTCAAAACCTTCACATGCTACAACATTCATAATCTCCCGGCCCAAAAACTCTCTCTCAATCATCGACCTCCATTCATTTTCACGGGATATGAGAGTATCATACATATCAAACATTGCAGAATAATGGAAAAGTGACTCCTTGAAGCGTGTGGAAAAGAAAGGGGCATTATAAGACCCATTTACTATGGATTGAACAAATATGCGCGGATTTATGTTCCTGATTAACTTCAGAACTGCATCTTTAGGACTGTTCACGTCGATTGTCTCATCATGTAAATTCTTAAACCTTACCAAACAGTTCACAGCCACTACCTCATTGCTCTTAATATTAAGGTCTTCAATTTGAATGGTTTCCCAATTTCGTGATGGTATGGCCTTGTATTCGAAGGAAACATTGAAACGTTCACAATAGTTAGCTAAACGCCGGCCAGTTTCCTCGATTCTCTCTGCCGGTCGAAAGCCAGCTTGGGGATACTCAATTCCTGTGATCCTCAACTTGGGTGGTCCACCCTCTACTTTTGACAAAAACTTAATAAGAATTGGCCACTGGAAACCATATAAGATACCAAAATCAATAATGTGAAGGGTTTCTGCCTTTTCAGCTGTTTTCAATATCATTTTATTTGCAAAGAAATGCGCAAATTTTTTGAAAGGGCAAGCAGAAATAAAAACTTGGTAAGCTTTCAAGAAATCAGCAGCACTAAACATCTTTTGGCTCATATATAATATTTGTGTACCGGTACCAGCACCAACCATGCGCGCTTCAATCGCATTCGCAAAGTAATGAGCCATTCTCTGTGATGCATCACCTGAAGGAGAACAATGCTTCCTAATCTGCTTCAACAATTCATTAGCAGTCCTATTGTCATTAGCAGATACAGCTTGTGCACACAGAACCAAAAGGGTCCTCAAATCCACAGCATCCCTCTTCCTCCCTTGTTTCTTCGAACGCGCCTTCCCTCCATCAAGTTCACCAACCCGTGTTCTACTCTCCACCACTGATCCATCCTTTTGTTCAGCACACAATGGCACATTTTCAACACTAAGTAAAACCCTATCAAACATATCAGATATTTCACTCTCCTCAACGGAAACCGCAGACTGCTTGTTACTTCTTCCTTCTTCATCGTCACTTTCTTGACGCTCGTGATTCTTTCTACTCTTCAACAAACCATGTGAATTCGAATAACCCGAATTCGAATTTGAACTCGAATAACTCGAATTCGAGTTCTCCCTAACAACACCCTCCATCTTGATCACTCCAACCCTACCCTTAGGCTCATGAGACACTAAATTATCACTAGCATTCTCAAAACCAGTAAAAAGCTGAGCTTTTTGTGGAAGAAACTTGCTAGCTTCCTCTAACCCTTTTCTAAACTGCAAAATAGAATCAGCATCACTAAAAATATTCTGAGCCATAACCCTAGTCTCAGAAGAATCCAAATCAAAAACACCATCACTAATATTACTATTACTCAAATTCAAACTATGATTTGGAACAATAAACTGAGACTTCACTGAATTAAAACCAGAATCACCACCAGAAACTGGGGTATCAGGTGAAAGAGGCTTTAACTCATTAGAACTAGAACTATTGCCAGAATCAGTAGGAAGACAACAATTGCTACTAGGAATCTCAAGAACATCAAGAGGGTGTTGATTAGGTGAAAGAGGCAAATTTGATTCTAAAGCATCAAAGAAAATTTTCTCAGTATGTTGAAGACTAAGTGGGTCATAACACATACATGGTTTTTGTTCAAAATCTTCTTCCATTAGAATCTGGCTTATATATTTCACTGTTTCTGAAAAATCAGCATCTTCAAAGGTAGAATCTTTGGTTGCATCAGAAGAAAAAACGAGTGGCTCCGAATTGGGTGGGCCCGCATAAGGGTTGGTGATGGTGAAATCGTTAAGGTTTGGATTTGGATCAGAGAGAAGGATTAGGTTACCATGGTCATCAAATTCGTAGGGGGTTTGGAATCCGACAAAATTCGGATCCATAGCATGAAGTTCGTTAGTTGTTTGCGGTTTTTGTGTTTGAGTGAAATGAAACATTATAAGTATGGGAGATACAAAAGTACGATAAACTAGAGAACAAAAATGTAATAAAAGTTGAAAACAAATGAAATTTTACTATGATAACTGTGTGAGTACGAATCTTCGTGGAAGGATGTGCGACTGAAAATATGTGGACTAAATCAAATCATGATGAGTATATTCCCTCGATCTTTGTTTTTTTTTAATAATAATAATTAGGAAATAAAAGAAAAATTGTTCTGTAGATATAACTTAGTTGACAAGGACAATGCATTGTTATATGTAGGGGTCGAGATTCGAATCTCAAACACTTGATTTATTCACTTAAAAAAATGAATTTTATCTACTGAATTATTTGATCGCGATGGGTCAACGTATTTGTTTCATGAAAAAAGTTGTTTGATCAAGCAATCTCAATCGATTTTATGTTTTTTTAGCCCATCAAATGTACTAAATGAATACAAGAGTCTAGTAAATCATCAATTTTCTCGTGAAAATTGTATCCTTTTTGTCGTGTAAAATTTGAGAATAGACAAAATAGTCATCAAAAAGGAATGAGGTCAAACAATTTGGTTATTCTATAACACGCGTAGTTAGGGATTGACGTGACACATTAACATGTGATTATTTTTACAAATCATTTTTAAAAAGTCAAAACTTACCGACTTCCATTTTTTATCTCTATTTCTCTCTCCCTTTTTTTCTATATGTCTCTATGACTACATATGTTTCTCCCTATGTTGCTCTATTATTCTTGAAGTATAACTATGGGTAGACTTTGCCAACAATGTGTTGAGATCAAGGTAAGGGGTGTTTAAGGTTAATGAATAGTTTGAGTTTTAACTATAAGTAGTTGATCTATTTATAGAGGAAGTAAGTTAATCTCTTTACTTATTGTGTAGGGAGCCTCTATCCTGGATATTGAGCCACCAAGTCTCCAATGAGGCCTTCAAGGTCTAGTGTGGTTTGATTGAGTAAAAGAGGTATGTGGGGTGCATGTTTCTTCTAAATTACAGTATTCGGTTTACGTGTTGTAGTGTTCGGGTATTGAGCTTACATTACCTTATCACAGTGGCCCAAGTTGACTTAATGCGTTATGACGTTCGTAAGGTGTGTGAGGGTGAGAAGCTTAAGTGGTATCATGGTTAAAAATTTCACACCAGTTCATGACCTTACTGTTTTTCCTTGACACCCCTTGTGCTGGGAATAACGCTTTTATATGGTAATATATTTCATTTTAGATTCTTCAAAAAAAAAAAATTCACAACAGTTCACAACCTCCCAAACATGAGACTGAAAGAGTGAAATGCTTAAATGATCTTCAATGCCACTATTAGATTATGGGATTTTGCTAAAAGTCACCCATGAAGATGTCTTTTAACAACCCACATCTTAAGGTGTGATTTCTACTTTTTAGTTATAACTTTGCTAAAAGACACCTTCATAAAAATTAGTTAGTGTCTTTTAGCAAATGCTCATAGAATAACTTGCTAAAAGACACTTCATAAAATGTGTCTTCTATCATAACCCTAGATAATGTGCATATATGTTGTCCAAGCAAGGTTCTTATTACTTGAGAATTCATTGTTTTATATATTTAAACAAATAGTGTTGATCATTGCAAATGTTGTATCGTTCCTAAGGCTCTAGAAAGAAGCGGCACAATCATAAGAATTTGAAGTGGAGTTGAGAAACCCTACGAAGAAGAAACACAACCATCACAATTGTCATCAATTAGAACTAATGACTCGTCCCCATGAACTTAGCTCTCTTGGTAAAGGATAATGCATTATGTATGCAGGGGTTGGGGTTCAAACCCCAGACACCCCACTATTTCACCTTTAAGGTGAATTTCTCCAACCACTAGGCTATTTGACAAAACCAAAAGAACTAATGACTCTTACCATCAATCAATTAACTCATCACTCTTTTACTACATTTTAAATTTTGAAGATATTATAATACTATAAGAGAAAGATAAAATAATACTTATGACTAATATATTTTAAAATCAGACCTTAACGTATTGTAAGTTATGATGTACGTTTGTTTGGAAAGATATTTTGATAGTTTATAACGAGTGAGCGTGCAATCAAGTAAGAAAGAGAAAACAATATTATCTCAATATAAGTATCAGTTTTAATAATATCCATGTAGATAAAGATTGAATTTCTTTTGGTCCAAAGAAAAAGAGGTTGAATTTCTCTCAAGTTTCAACGGTGTTCGCTGATAAAGTTTTATATACCGAAAGTCACGGATTGTATATTTTAGCTTGGTTGACAAGCCAAAATTTTCTTAATCAATACGCAAATTGCAGAGACCAGGAACCAAGAAAATAATATCCTTTAAAAAAAAGTAATTTAATATCAACTAACTATAATATGTTATGCTCTATTTGATTTTTTCAAAGACACTATCACCATGCGTGCCACCACACTGCACACACGCGAAACTTTGTCACGGTCCGAGGCAAGGCACAACAATCATGTACACTCGGACATGCATGTCATGCTCGAACTTAGTAAGTATTTCTTTTTCAATAAAACATCAAATAAGGCCCTCTTCTTTCAAAAAAAAAAAAATCAAATTAGGCTCTCATTTTGGAAGACATGTTCAAATAGATCTTTGAAATTATGAATATTTCATAAAGGTTTTTTACTTTATTAAATTGTTAAATTGATCTCTAAATTTAATTAGTCACTATCAATAGTATCAATGGTGTTATGTTTTAACAACAAAATGCCACTGGTGCCTGCTGCATATGCCGAGGATTGTTGCATCTCAATATTAAATGAGTGTACATGTAGCTGGTTCTTCTTTTGCATGTCGCCTGCCACACCTACACCCCACCTACATCGTCTCATGTGCTGCCTCTCCCATCGCTCTAGATGTTGTGTAGGTTTTGTTCATCTCAGAGTCCTTGCATATGATTCATTCCTTGCATCATTGCACAATCATATGAGTTTCATAGCCAATTTGCATCATGTTGTCCGTAGCGGTTCAACACTTCACCTCGCCTTGTCATTGGTCTGGTCCGTAATTTGTTGTTTGTTTTCTTCTTGGTCTTTTAAGACTGTCATTAACGTTGAGTAAATCAAACAACAATGTTCTTCCCACAAACCTTAGAAAATACAAAATGTTAGAGAATAGAATGATCTTTATTACTTGGATAACCAAAATCTCCTTCCAAATCTACACAACAAAAACATCTTTTTCTGATTCAATTAAGACCAACAAGGAGGTCTTTTTGTACCATTGTCGCTTGAGTACAATGTACGATAGAGTCACTAGCTCCGCCAATAAACATATTGAATGAAATGAAAAATAAGAAAAATTTGATTAATTGTTAGATTTAATCTTCAAAAGATATGAGAGCAGAGAAAACACAGATCAGATACAGAGAAAGGAATATTTGCCATGGTCACCAACAGAGAAAGCTACGAACAAATATATTCGGATTTGCCTTCTTAGTCAAATCAAAAAACAGCATCCCTAGGATTCTCCAAAACAACTGTCTCGTCAAGTAGATTCTCAAACTTAAACAAGCATTTCACAGCAACAAACTCATTTTTTCATATCTTAAAATCCTCAACTTTGATACTTTCCCAGCTTTTTGCAATACCATTGAACTCAATTGTAAACACCTGGGTGAGTGAAAATCATTGAGTCTTAAGAATAACTATTCACACATGATGTGTCACCACGCTGCGCACATGTGGAAAATTGTAGCGGAGCCTTAAGAATATCCATCACTCGGACACACATGTTAGGCTCAAAACTGAGCATTTCGTTTTCATAAAACAAGTGTCTAGAGCGACCAAAGGCCTAGGGCAATGAAGTATTGTGGTTTTAGGTACTAAAAAAAGCTATCCTTAACACTCTAATCCTCATTCAACTTCTTATTTTCCTTTATATCTCTCTTCTTATCGGATCACTCTCTCCATTTCTTTATCTATCAAGGTGTAGATCAGGTATATGAGTTGCTAAATATTAGAGGTTTAAGAATTCAATTAGTTAGAGAAACCCTAGTTTAGTGGTAGCTACCTAGGTTAACTTGTAAGCCAAGCAATCTAGTTTGTTATGAAGTTAGTTACATATCTCAATGTATATAAGCTACATTCAATTACTATCAATAATCAAGTTAGTTTTTCAATCTCAATTCCCTCTCAATTTCTCTGAGAACCCTAATTCCATAAACTAGTTTTATACACAAACTTGCACTTTGTTCTATCACCAAAGATCATTTTTCGTAAAAAAAAAATAAAAAATTGACAAATTCCATAAAAACTATTACTTAGTATTAATGGTTAGGCATTTCATATTAATAAGATCCAACTTAAAATTTTCATTTAAATAAAAATAAGTCACTCAAAGTTTACTTTAAACCTCACTCACTCTTACGATAGTCCTAGTCTGCTTTATCATAATATATAAAGGCTCCCTATACATATGAGCTATGGAGTAGTTTATCTTGCTTGATGTACAATATCAAGCATAGATCAGCTGTGCATAGAGCTATTTACTTTCAAAAAGAAATATAGAGGAGTCTGACTTAAGGCTCAAGTGTCAAGTCTAAGAATGAATTATTTTTGCAAAAAAACATCAAAAATTGTGGATCATACTCCATGCTGCTTTCCAACATCAAAGATCAACTAAACAATCCTAGCATTTTTTTTCATTTGGAAGAAACACAAACATGAGAGTAAATCCACCTTTTTTTCCCTTCAACTCAATACCACTGAAACATTTTGGTACTCAAATTTACTAAATGAGGCCTATGTTTTAAACTGTGGCGGGAGGCCGGGTAGACGCATGTTTTTCCGAAACAACAAATGTTAGCTTCTCATTTTCACGTCAAAAGGTCTTGTGAACGCGCGGCTGCGGTGAAAAGAAGTGGAACCAAACACTTTAGACAATTAGTCTCTTAATTTAAAAAAATATCGTTGAAATTAGTCTTTTTCTTGAACTAGCACAATAATTTTAGAGGTTTTAGTTTGTCTTAACACATCCTGAGATTGTTCAAAGCAATATATAAGTCTTTAATTAAATTTGAAAGCTAATTTCTATGTAAGTATTATAGTGGACAAACTAAATTACTATTTTGCAAATTTGAAAAACTGAATTTTCTGATTCATACAATTACAAGCACAAAAATGTTAATTTACTCCCAGCTAGTTCTGAAGGTCTATGCTGGAATCCAACAAGAAGAACCGTATAGAATTCTACCCTTCCAACCTTGTAGCATCCAATTTTCCTTCACCTCAAACAGAAAATCACTATTGTATGCATCATCTCTCAACCTACCCTTCAATTTATTTATAATCTGCTTATCCAATTTCAAAGACCTAAAACCATTTCCCCTATGCCTAGAATGCCATTGCATATATGTCTCTGGCCTCTCAACCCTATCACAACCTTCACAGGCTATAACATTCATTATATCTTTCCCCCAAACGTCTTCCTCAAACATCAACCTAACAGGATCCTCGAGTTCAACATTGTTGTTATCAAGCATATCAAACAATGCTGAATAATAAAAAACAGCTTCCTTAAACCTTGTCACAAAAAAAGGTGCATCATAACCACCATTAACAATGCTATGAATAAATATATTCGGATTTGCCTTCTTAATCAAATCCAAAACAGCACCCCTCGGATTCTCCGAAACAACTGTCTCATCAGGTAGATTCTCAAACTTAAACACACAAGTCACAGCAACAAACTCATTTTTCCTTATCTTAAAATCCTGAACTTTGATACTTTCCCAATTTTTTGCAATACCATTGTACTCAAAAGGAACATTGAAACGTTTGCAATAACTTGCAAGCCTAAGACCTGTTTCATTCACTCTCTCCAATGAATTTGGAAGATCTATCCCTGTGATCCTCAACTTGGGTGGCCCACCAGATCTTTTCGATAAACGATATATAAAACCAAGCCACTTGAAACCATAACCAACACCAAAATCTATAATGTGAAGACTTTCTGTTTCTTTGGCTACATTCAAAATTGCATCGTTTGAGAACATAATTGCAAGTTTTTCAAAAGGGCATGCAGATGAATAAACTTGGTAAGCTTTGACCATATCTGCGGCAGATTTTTTCTTGGAAGATAGAGCTCTATAGATATGTGAACCAGTTCCTGCTAAACGTGCTTCAAGTGCATTTCCAAAGAAATGTGCCAATCTTTGAGTACCATCACCTGTTGTAGAAGAATGTTTCTTAATCTGGTTTAATAATTGGTTAGCATTTGAAATATCATTACAAGAAATGGATTGTGCACACAGCATCAATAGTGTCCTCAAATCCACAACTTCCTCATAACGTCGTTTCCTAGAACCATAGAATCTGTTTGATAATTCTTCATTCTGCTGGAAGCTTGTGTTTTGAAGTGGCCCTTTTGTGAATTTAGTACCAAGAACTAGTACTTTATCAAATAATTCTGATAACTCATTGCTAGCATCTACATACACTTGTTCTGATCCATTTTGTGACACGTTGAGAAAATGCTCTTCTTCAAAGTTTTCTGTCTGAAGTACCTCATGAGAAAGAGCATTATTGAAAGAAGGGAAAAAGGTTGAAGTAGATTGAAAAACAAAGTTATTAGGAGAAAATGGAGGAGTATTTGGGAGTAGAAAAGGGTTGTAATTGTAGTTGTATGAGTCTATAATTGGATCAAGTTCAAAGGAGCTAGTGCTACCACTGCTGAAACTAGAATCACTGAAGTTAGGGCTATCCACAAAGTTGTAGTTTTGTTGATGCTCATGCTGGATGAAAGAAGAAGGAAAAGTAGTAGTTGTAGCAATAGGAGGAGGAGGAGGAGGAGGAAGAGGAAGAGGAGTGTGAGCAATAACATCATGAAATGATTTTTCAGTAAGTTGAAGAGCAAAGGAATCTTGGAACATAGTGTACTCTTTTTCAAAGTCTTCTTCCATGAGAAATTGGTTTATAGAACCAAGAACTGTGGAAGACTCCTCATGTTCATTGTGTTGAAACATATTGTAGTCTTCCTCTATGTCATCATCTTCCATGAGAAATTTGTTTATAAAACCAAGAACAGTGGAAGTGAATACACTCTTACTTTGTTCATGGTGTGAATCAACAACTCTTTTGTCCATCTATAACAAATTATAACAACAAAAAATTTGGGTTATTTCAAATTAGTGTGGATTTGAGATAAAATAATATTTTTGATTTGGGTATGAGATTGGTTAATATAAGTGGCTGAATTCATTCATATTTGGTGTATTGCAATGTATCAACCGTGTCCAATTATTTGAGTGGTTCAAGACCAAGTCAACACTGCAAATGGACAAAGCAAATAGTTTGGGCGTGTGGGGGGCCTCTGAGTAGAAGTGGACTAACCTTTGTTGTGTCATGTATGGCAAAGATTCATTTTGGTGTACAAGATCAATCCTAACCCTATATTTCTTCATTCTTTTTTGTTGAAGTGGATATAACGCAAAAGCTTTTGCTGGGGATAATTTGGTATATTGTAGCATTGTGATTATGCTCGTCATACCTGTTGATGAGAAATTAAATTTAGCACCTTATTGTATGTAAAAGTTCTTAGGTTTTTTAAATAAATTTTTGGAGCTAAAATATTTATCAAGAAAAAGAAAATGTCACGAATACTTAAAAAAAGAAAAAGTGAAATCACTAAACGATAGAAAACTAGCAATGGATAACAAGGTAATCAACAAAGATAATGAACGCATAACACAAATACAAAAAGGATTTTGCCCCCTCTCTCCCTTTTCCCTCCACTTCTCTCCTAAAAATTGTAGCAGACACAGAAAGATTAAAGAGAAATGATATTTAAACATTCATTTGGTGACAATTTTTGTGACAAATTTCTCTTGTACATTCACATTATTTTTTACTTTATCTCTCTATTGATTTGGTTTTCGTGCAAATACTTACTTTTTTTTTTGTAAATTACTGTTGTTCCATAAGTTGTCAACTACATGGTTGTTCAAATAACACTCCTCTATAGAAAATTAGTTTAAATGCACACAAAGAACAAACCCTAATTTCTACCTATTTTTCAAGTCACTCACACTCACAATGGATCCTAAGAGAAAACATTAAAGAAAACATTTTGATCCTCCCCCTAATAAATCTCACTACCCAAGGTGTTTACAACTGTTTTCCAACCCAAGAGAAGCTCTCATCAAAGACACTCAACCATAACGTTACCTCCTTTGATTTACCAAGTTTCTCTCTCTTGAAGCTCTCTCAAAAAAGTAAAGATTGAAGTTTTATATACAGCTCAAATCCCAAGAAATTGTGCCACAATTTCATGCTCCCGTACTACAATATTTCTAGTGGCTCACCCAAGCTGCACAACATGAAACCTTGCCACGATGATCTAATCACGCGCCACAATGATCAAATCACGTGCCACAATTTCACATATTCTTCAATACCAATTTTGAGCCAAATTTCAACAAGTATTTTACCCATGTGTTGGAGAATCTCATGTAACCAAAGCAGAGAACTTTTAGGGTACTTAGATGCTAAGGGTCGAGTGTCTTTGATGAGATTCTTGGGTTGAGAAACAATTGTAAATATCATGGGTGAGTGAAAATCATCGAGTTTTAAAAATAATTGTTCATACTTGATGTGTCACCACGTTGAACACACGTAAAACATTGTCGCGGAGCATTAAGAACATCATTCATGCACACTAGGGCACACATGTTAGGCTCAAATTGAACATTTCCTTTTCCATAAGTACAATCGTCTTTGGCGACTAAAGGGCTAGGCCAATGAAGTACTGTGGTTTTAGCCTTTAGGTACTAAAAAAGTTATCCTTAACACTCATATATCGCTCTTCTTATCATATCACTTTCTCTATCAAGGTGTAGATCATGTATATGAGTGTCAAATATAATTTTTCCTTAAAAAAAAAATTTTACAAGTTCCTTATAAAAAATATTAGTTAGTAGTATTAATGGTTAGGCATTTCGTATTCATAAGATCCAGCTTAAAATTTTAATTTAAACAAAAAATAAGTTGCTAAAAATTTACTTTAAACCTCACTCACTCTTAGGATAGTCCAAGACTACGTTACCATAATATATAAAGGCCTCGTATACATAAGAGTTAGATTACTGCTCTCCACCCAGCACAAATCACTCGCACCCTGCAGCCTTGTCCGAAATACCCCTGCGTTAGTTAATTAACGTTGCGTGACTTAAGCCACACATGTGTAAAACACTGCGTAAGTTAATGAAGGTGAGAAAAACCACAAGAAGGGGGGGGTTGAATTGTGTTTTCAAAAACTTCTTCCTTACGTTCTGAAGAACTGTTCTCAGGTTCAGAGTCTGAGTGAGTTCAGAGTCTTAGTGCAGCGGATAATAAGTAAGAGAACAGAGAAAGAAAGAACACAAGAAATTATACAGGTTCCTTCTACAAACCGGAAGTAGTCCTGTCCCCCTTGCACTTCCAAGGAGAGTTCCACTAAAATGTAATGTCAAATTACAAGTTGCTCAATCACACAAGAAAGAGACTTCT
>Ga0315914_1008062_pt1 | contig 14278 bp, 4 predicted proteins | sample MpolenodulesMG_FD_203920 | JGI IMG/M metagenome (GOLD analysis project Ga0315914, IMG submission 203920) | Medicago polymorpha root nodule microbial communities from Los Angeles, California, United States - elongated nodules | ecosystem: Host-associated > Plants > Roots > Nodule | place: USA...
CAAACAACAACTGGAGGGGGTACAGCAGGAGGAATAGGAGGAGGAGCATCCTCTACTTTCGCATCGCCTAAACAAATTTCAAGTTTCGGTGGTGGTGGTGGGGGATTCTCGGATTTGGCATTTTCGGAATCATGCACATTTTCAAGTAAAAGAACTGGAAACACAATAGGAGGTTCAATCTCAAGTGGATCATCATTTGGGGCATCAACAAGAACAACCATAACTGAAAACAGTGCGAAGCAGAGTCAGAAAATGAACCAAGTTTCTGTACTTGTGCTGTTCGAATTACTAAATCCGAAATGCATGAATGCAGTTCAGATTTTCTTTTCCAAAATGCTCCAGTACATATCATATGACGTGATCAAAAGGAAAGCGCCTAAAAATCGAATGGGGGAAGGTTAATATACACATTACCTTTGCATTCAGACGAAAATGATGATGTTAACCCCCCTTGATGGCCAGATTGCTGCTCCAAACCATATTTTCGCCCTAAATGGTGTGTGTTTTAGAGGTGTAGGGAATGTTTGTGATAAAGGTGGTGTGCTTCAGCTAGGTTCTGGAGAAGTATGTATAACCTAGCCGTCCGGATTTCGTTTTATGAAAATAAACGACTATTTTTCCCGCTCACTTCAAATACAGGGTGTTCGGAAATTATAATATGAAACTTCACTGTATTGTTCGAATTATAATTTTCGAACCGTATTGCACCCTGAACAAGTCCAAGTATCACAAACGAAATTATGTAATCCTAATGGTGAATTTTTGATCACTTCGGATTATGTAATCCTAATGGTGTCCGGATTATAATATCTGGACAAAGGGTATTTTGGTAAAAATCAGAGGGTGCGTGAATGGGCAACATAGTGAGAAAAGTAATACTCTAAAAATAAATGGGTTTCGGGTCAAACCAGACCCAAACCCAAAAATACCACTTACCCAATAATGTTTATGGTCATAAACCAATTTATATTTCCGAAACATACACATTGTATCCTATATAATGTAAATCAAAACATGCTAGTTACAAATCAGGATGTTGCACTTTTTGGTTATTTTAATACTAATGCAATTTTATGTCATACAATTTAGTTTATTGCAAGTATTTTATGATGTAGTTTATTATTTGATATTATAATGCATATGTTTTTATAATAAGTTCCTTAACATGTGCACTTGAGGGCACAAGTTAACACTTGCCTATTATAATTTATTATTTTATGATGCATAAGAGAGTGCAACGACACTTAACTGTCGTTGGATACCAAACAACATTTAAACTATCGCAAAAGCCTAAAGAACAATTTTCTAATTCTTATAACTTGAGTTTTAATCGCATAGCTCAAACGGAAAAAAAGTACAAGCCCAAAAAAGTAAGAGATTTACTTTTCCCACCCTGCTGCTTTCTCAGGCGCCCTGCAAAAATTCCAATAATACCCTTGGTCTGGATTTCGTTTTCCGAACCAGATTGTTAGTGTTTCCAGAAAATACAATCCGGACAAATACGATATGAATATTTTGTGTATTTCTTTGATGTCAAGGGCCTCTGTTGACCGTTATACGACCCCCGCATAAGCTGCAACGCAATTGTAGGGGTTGTATGAGCGGTCAACAATGACCATGACACCACAAACACTCCTAAAAGCTACCTAAAAAACTAATTTTTTTTTGTGAAGAAAATGTAAGAAAGTAGGTGAAGAAGAATGAAGAAAAATGTTGAAGATCCAAGGCTTTTTATAGCCTTAAATTAGTCACAGGTCTTAATTACAGTCAAATAAAACGTGTTCCAAATTCAAAACCGTCAAAAAATGCATTCAAACTCCACTAACCGGCCTAACCTTTGGTGAAACGTCACCGGACAAAATGTTACTAAGGGTTTCCGGATTTTATAATCCGGAATGCATGAAGTTATTCTGGATTATAAAGTCCGAACTGCACCAGACCCTTTATTTGGATCGTTTTCGTTGCGAATGCCTTGAAAAATAATAGAACAAAGCTACATAACATAAATAGAAGCAACATAAGACAAATAAACAGTTAAAAAAAACCATAATAACAGAAATGTTGAATCTTTTGGGAAGGTGTTTTCAAGAGGATTTCTTTGAGTTAGATCCTGCTGCCTTGCCAAATGACATATTCATCTGGCAGACAGCAAGATCTAACTCATAGCAACCTCTTGATATTTTTGAGTTATCTATCTATGAAGGAGGCAGCCTTAAATCTATATATTTTTGAAAGCATGCTGAGGATGTTCACCATGCTGACACATAGAGAGCAATCTATTTGTCACGTAGAGAGAGCAATCTATTTTGCGGCAGCATGTTAAAGATCCTCAACACAATGACAAAAATGTTCATGGTCTCTTTGGTGTGTTTGTTTGTATTTTTGATAGCATACTGAAGATCTTCATCACGCCGTCAAATAGAGAGCTATCTATTTGCGATAGCGTGAGAAAGATCCCCAGCTTAATGACAAAAATTTGCATGGTTTTCTTTGGGGTGTTTGTGTATTTTGCTGGCATTGAAGCTGAAAACCGGAGATGATGTATTTATAGAGGTCCTTGGATGTTGTGGACCACATAAACTCTTGTTGCAATGTGGTCCATACAAAAGAATCCTATGTTGAGGCTGTCCGGATTATACAATCTGAACCACCATTCACCCTACAGAAAGTACCAAGTTTCGTTTGTTTCAACCAGAATCGTATGCTTTCGGATTATATAATCCGGAATCCATGTGTAATCTGGATTATAAAATCCGGACTGCATCAGAATCTTTTGGCCGGTGGTCTACACCACACAGAACACGTTTATCAATTGTTTTGGTCTTGGGTCAAGTCAAGAAAACGCGTTTTTACACGTTTTTTGACTGCATTAAGTGTAGATACACTCCATGCAACCATTCCTTCCCTATAAATAGCCTTCCAAACCACACCACTTCTCATATCATTCTCTCCCATCCTCTCATCCTCTTCCTTCTACAACCATGGTTTTCCATCGTTGGCCTTTCATAGTTTTAGGTTCTTATGTAAAAAGCTTCAACATTATTGTAATGTATTATTCAAATATCAATGAAATGAGTTGTTTTTATCTTTTTGTCTTTTTATTTCTGTTTTATATGTTTATTTGCATTTAGTTTACGAATCTCAAAGCTTAAAATTGAAAAAGTTCTGGAAAAAGGTCATTCCGAATTTTGAAATCTGGATAAATCTGAAAAATTCTAACAATTCAATCCGGAAAACGAAATCCGGATCAGGGGTAATTTTAAAAAAAATAGGGCGTGCGAGGAAAGACATGAGGTGGGAAAAGTAAAACTCTCTAATTAATTCCAACACATAAAGAAATTAGCTACACACATTACATAAATTTCAAGATAAAAAAAAAAAATCTTGATGTCTCACTAACCAGTGAATTCATCACTAGACTCCTCAGCTTGATAAGTTCTCTAACTTGAATGATGATAAGTGCCAAATGAATGTTATTTAACCTATGTAGAACATGACTATAATTGATTTACTTTGAAAGAAAACTTATAAACACTCTCAATTATTGTAAATATAATTATAGTACCAAGATTATATTAGTATTCCAATGAGTCCGTTGTAGCATGTTGTGTCAAAGTTTTTATTTTATCGTATAACCAGGGACTTAGTGAATGAATCGTTTGCTTTTTTGATTATTAAAAGGTGTCGTAGTAATTAGATGGTTGATAGTGTTTAGTTACAAAGTATGAGTGAGGTGAAACAAACAATAGACAAGCTATTATGGGATTAAGTTTTATTAGTTAGTTCATTAATTTCCCTTGTTTTAGGCCTTTAATCTCTGACTTGCTTTGTTGGGTGAGTGTTTGGCTTGCTAGGCAAGCCTTTGATTATCCTCTTTTAGGTTCAATGCTTGCCACTTTTATTCTTCTTGCATTTGAAATATATATTGTGTTGAAAAAATAGTAAAAGTGCAATGAATACTACTATTATCTTGGTATTATAATATTTACAATAATCAAGGCTTTTGTTGATATTTAAACTCACCATGTTTCATGATATTTTTCTCAATTGATCTTTCAATTCATAACACCAACCTTTTTCTCCGTAATTGAACAAAACCATATTATAATAAAGGTTCTCCTATCCTAGGACAAAAGGACACACTATTGTTTTTATTTTTCTGGGTATAGGGTTGAATAGTTCAAAAATGATTTATTTAAACATTTTAACTTCAATAGTTAAAAAATGACCACTAAATCACAATGTTGGTCTTATTTTGCTATGTAGATTTCACTCAATTGAGAAAAATGACCATGATCATTTCCATTACTTTATACATATTTGAAAACAGAAAGATTGATGCCCAAATAATAGTGTATAATACAATTTCATATCACTCATCATTTGGTACATGTGAGCAGGGCCGTTTCTACGAATATGTAGGCTCGGCTCTTTAAGTGAAAAAAGACCCGTAATAAAATAAAAACGTATTTTTTTTAAAAGAACAATGTTCTATTTAAATTTTGTAAAAGATAAATACAATGTGTCGTATATATGCGATACACCCGAAGGTGAAAATCACTACCGTATACATGAAAAACCTCAAACCACTCTCCTTAAAAAACACCAACCTAACACCAAAAACAAGAGGACCCGATTCTAATAGGCCTAAAACAAGACAACAGAAGAGGAAAAGGAAATAAAATCGGGGAAGAAGAAAAGGAAAGTCTGATTTAGTGATGGTGATGGAACACGTGGTATTTGATAGGAAGAGAATATGGAAATTTTGAAGTCCATACCTTGGAGAGGCCCGGTTCCATTGAGCTCCTTTCACACTCCAAGATACGGCCCTGCATGTGAGGACACACACATAACGTTGGCTATGCCATAGAGTGATCCCAAAATTTATTTACACTCTTCTGTGAATAAGTGAAATTAGACTTTGATAAAGCACCAAACTCAAATTCATGCTATCATTCAAGCTATTCTCTCTTGATTCCAAATTAAGGCATCTTTATAAAAAAATAACCTATCATATAATTTATTTGAACCAACACAAAGCCTATATAAACTTATGCATGGTAATGATTTGTTATGTGAAGGAAATTTTCATTCAAATTTAAATTTTTTCTTTGAGAGGTAAAGTTTTAAGAACGATAAATTCAAATAATGGTGTTTTTTTAGGTGCCTTAACTTTCTACTTCAAATCACAATCCTTCCCCTCGAGGTGGATATCTTTCAGTTTCCCGCAAATCTTTTTGCAGGAACCATCCGTGAACTAAGGGTGTGTTTGGATCACCAAAGAAAGTGAGAGGAAAGATTGTTAAAGGAAAGAAAGTATGAGGAAAGTGAGTAGAAAGTGGGATGATTATTTGAGTGTTTGGTATGAGTAAAAGTGAAAAGAAAGAAAGATGTATATTTTTTAAAGTAAAACTAACCCTATCCAAAGATAAAATACTACATTAGGATAAAAATATGAAATATGCTCTCATCAGTAGAAATAAAGAACTAACTTCCTCAACAAAAAAAAAAAAGAACTAACGTTTATGATGGCGGCATGGCGCATTGGTAATTTGGTAAGGCTTACTAATTATTGTGCTTGCCATTCTGTCGAAAAAAAATTAGTGTGCTTGCCAGGAAAATAGTTTAAAAAAAACATTGATTTTGTGGGTACATTTGTCTTTTCCTCATATAACATGTTCCATCCTCACTTTCCTTGCATAAGTGCGTGGAAAGCATTTTCATGTGGGTCCCATCTGCAACTTTCTTTCCTTGCCTTTTTGTTGTTGTTCCAAACGAGAGAAAAGTTGACCTTTCCATCATCTTTCCCTCCCATCACAATCTTTCCTTCTTCTTTCTTTGGAAACAAACACACCCTAACAATGTATTTGGTATGGTAGAAATAGAGAAGAGAGAGTGAAGGAAGAGAGAAGTTGAAGAGAGATAATGAATTTACCCTGTTTGGTAGTGAAGAGAAATAGAGAAGAGAGATTAAAAACATATGGGTCCCACACAAAATTCTTTCTCCCCAAAACTGAGATGAAATGGAAGAGAGCAGCAATATTTTTGTGTGTTTCCCACTATGCCCTTCTGCCAATTCATTTCATTTTGTTTATCTCGTGACATTATTTTATTTAATCTGAAAGTAATTATATTTTTTCAAAAAAATCTGGAATTTGAATTTTAAAAAAATACAGTGTTAGTCTTTTTCTTATACGTATTCATATTTTATAGAATTTTACGTTACATACACATATTTTGTTATTTTGAAAATGTATGGTCCTTTTTTTTTTTATACAAAAGAAATGTACGCTCCAACTAATTTACAAAAAAAAAAGTTTATATATTTCATTGTTTCTTTTATATTAAAAAGATATAAATTCTATTTAATTAAAATAAGTAGTAGAATTAATTAATTAAATGTATTTAAATAAAATACTAAAATAATTTGGTTGAGAATGTTAATCAACACAGGGGCATTATAGTACTTTTTAAAACAAGTAATACTTCTATCTTCTCTCTTTCTCTTATACCAAACTACCACTCAAATCTACTACATTTCTCACATACTTCTCTCTTCCCATACTTTCTCTCACCTATTTCTATCTTCACAATTTCTCTTCCAAACCTAACACATCCTAAAAAATTGTTTTGCATGGTTCTAACTACAGTGGATTTTTCTTGATATCCTCCCAGGAGACTATAATACTATATTGACTCTAGACCCAAGATCCACTAATACATGTGGAAAAATGATGTTATCTAAAGTAACATGTATATTGTTTAATTACAAGGGTTATTGGTTGCATTTGTCTTTGCATCGGACACTTTTATATGCAAATTCACAGTTTCCATCTTGGACTCCTTCACTTTCTCTTCTTGTTTGGTCAACTTAAGAAAATTTTCTTTGTTTTCATCATATTATTTCTCATCATGGATACTAACAATTCTTTCAACTCCTCCAACTTTGAATCATTAGCTATAACATGCGCTTGTTTTAGCTTTAAGAAAAATAGATTTTGTATTAGAAATATTTAGAGATTTTAAAAAAAAATCTGAAGCTATTTGTGTTTGTTTACTATCCAAAAAATCACTTTTTTAAAAATAATGATTTTTAACTAGTTCATGTGTTACCTCATTGTTTTTGAAAAAATAGATTTTGAAAAAAGCTAATCCTAATAGCTTTTCATTTTGGAGTGAAAAAAGATTTTTTTGATAAAATGATTTTTATAAAAATCCTAAACAAACACTTAGAAATAACAAAAGTGATTTTTGTATTAAAAAAATAGATTTTTTTTTCAAAAAAATATTCAAAACAAACGCACTCATAATTTCTTGAAACATTTAGAAAAAGCATTGTTAGTATAAAGATGATAACAACATGGAATGAGTATGGAAGTGATAGCGATTCTTAGAGAGTGAGTTCTGAATTTAATTAGTTAATTAATAGTTAAATTAGTATGGCACTGATAACAGTTCTTAAAGAGTGAGTTTTGAATTTAATTAAGGGTCAAATATATTTGATCCCTATAAAATTTTTAGATTTCAACTTTTAACCTTGATAAAAATTTTCATCAACTTTTGGGCCCTAAAAAAATTTGTCATCACGACTTTTGGTCCCTGGATTTAAGTAAACTTATGTGGATCATTCAAAATTTTGAATTATTTTTTGCACAATATTTAATATGTTATAAAAATTTCTCTTGCAAAAGTTTTAATTTGTTTAACAAGAGATGAATTAAATATGAATTCTTAAGTTTTTAGCTCTTAAAAATTCATATATTATTAAAAAATTATTATTTTTTGCGGAAGAGAATGTTATATTATTATAAACATCTTCATAAAAATTCATTAAAAAAATATAAAGTATGCACATGAGTTGAGTTTAAGACAAATGGTGATGGAAAAATTTTCAAGGATAAAAAATTGATGAAAATTTTTAGAGGGACTAAAACTTGAAATTTAAAATTTTTATACGGACAGAAACATATTTAATCCAAAAAAATATTAGTGTATATTTACCTATTATCATGAATCTAAAGTATTTTACTTAAGTGCAATCAATGCATTGAATATTAATTAGACATCACAACTGAAAAAATAATTACTAAATATTATATTGAAAGCAGAAAATATGAGATAATTTCTTTTACAAATTAGTGTTACACTTAAGTTCGGTCTGTAATGACTTATTTGAGCTTATTTTTTAATATAATCAATTGTGAGATTAGTTGAAAGAGTTTATAAAAACAAGTTATACCCCACGCAATAAGCTATTTTCAACTTATTTTTATATGGTCTCCTAGATAGCTTACAAATTTTATAAAAATAGTTTGAATTTAGTTTATCTTTTGTTATAGGAATTACAACTTAGGCTTAGGCTTTGTTTGAGAGTTTGGAGGGGAGGGGGGGCAGGCAGGGAAGGAAAGGCTTTGGGGGAGTGTGAGAAATATAAAGGAAAATTGAGAAATATTTCACATTTTTTGAAAGAGTGTTTTCTTAAAGAGTGATAAATTAATGCCTATGATTAATATATTAATTTTAAAAATATTATAACAACATAAATTATATTTAAAATTTTATATTTAAAATTTTCTCTCCTCTAATACAATTTTTTAATTCTCAAAATGAGGAGAATTTTATATTTTAAAGAAAAATAAACCCCTCAAAGCCATCTTCTCCCATGTCCTCTATTTCTTCCACATACTTTTTTCTTTTTTCTCAAATTCTACCCTCCCTCCTCCAAACTCGCAAACAAAACCTTACTTAGTAGGTGCAAGAATAATTATATGTAGGGATAAAGTTGAAACTCCAAATTTTCCATTTATTCACACATAAAGTGTGAGATTAACCACTAAACTACTACCGAAAAGGAAAAAAAATTATACATTCACTTGTATCATAAGTGTTTATGCTATATTTATTAAAAAAAAAGTGTTTATGCTATAACCACAATAAGGCAAAGAAAGGAGAATTTACCTACACCAAGTCTAATACAGTTTTAGAGAAGTAAAATCAATTTTGCACTGTCAATTTTCCATTAATGACAAATTTTCTTCTATTTTCCCACTTTTGGGACCCAATAAATTGATACTAGAATAAACAAGAGACAGAAGTGGAGCCACCATATCTTTGATTTTCTCTTACCACTTGTTTCTTTCCCTACAATTCCATGTTCTGCAACATAACCTTTTACTCTTCAAGTTATTTCATTTAATGCACATTTATTTCTTTGTTTCTACAAATACTCGATTTGTCACACATTTGTTTTCAAAAGTGTAAACTATGTCTCTGAGAATGTCAGTCACATACCTTCTTTTCTTTCTGTGCATTTTCTTCCATGCATATTGCACTGCCGTGGGTCTTGGCAGCACTCAAGATATGAAGCTGGAGAAAAAACCACATTTCTCTATCAAGGTTTGTCCAACTAAAAAATTATAATATTTTTAGTGTATACTTTAATTTTATGAAATATGTTAAATTGAAATCACCGTAATGGTTGCGACTGCGTTGCAATCTTTGATATTGAGGAACTTATAGTTTAATGTGACAAGATATAACATTCTTAATGTGTTACAATTAATCGTAGCACAAAAAAATTTATGTCGTTTCCCTGATAGTTATCAAATATTTTCTTAAAACCTAGCTTTATGTAATTTACCTTTATATATTGTAATAATTCATGGTCATTATTTTAAATTATAGTTGTAGTTACACTGCAATCCTTTATACTACCGAAAAAATGTGGCTCATGCAGTCGAAATTGTGGTTGAGATATCATTGCAGAAACTTCAAAGTCTGCAATATTGCACTTGCAATTGCGGTTGAGGATCGCAGTGTAAAACCATGATCATGATTTTAAAATGATGATCATGATTTTAGATTGCAGTTGAAGTCGAAATTACACGCGAACCTTTATTTATATATTGCAGTAAAATGCAACCGATGCAGTCAAAATTGTGGTTGCAATGTCGTTGTGGAGATTTCAAAATTCTTTAGACTGCGACTGCAACAGCGATTGTGGACCTTAGTTTAAATCCTTGGTTTTGATTCATTAATGTAAATATGTGCCTCAAAAGCTTTTTATTTTTGTGCAGACTGATAATATAAATGATTTTGAATCCTTTCCAAATCATTTCCCAATGATGAATGAAGGTAGAAAGATGAAGACTTGGTTGGTTGATACTCAAAAGTCAAAGAAAGAATTATGTACTAACCAAAAGGTGTTCAAAGCTATGAGAAAAGATTCAGGTCCTTTAGAAACTAAAACTGTAGATGCAGATTCTAGTGAGATAAATAAACTAAGTGAGAAAAATCCTGAGTTGGATTTGGATTATTCTGCTCCAAGGACACATCCTCCTCATAACAACTAAGTAATAAGTCAACAAATTTTACTATCCAACTTTGTTGAAGATGTGTATGAAGCCCAATTATGAAGAAGGAAGAATATATAGATAGATATGAAGACACGGCCTCTTAGTCTATGATGGAATTAATGTCATGTAGCTAGATAAATATTGAAATAATAACGAAAATCAAAGAAATAAAAATAAAATTAGTCACTAAAGTTGACGCATAAGTTGACGCATATAACATGGAATTAGACAATGATCCCGTATCACAAGAAAGGTAGATATCATACCTCCATCCAAAACCTTAATGCATTAGATAAATTGGTTATCTTTTTTATATATCAAATATTTTACGCATTCATAGACGATGTGAGACATCCCATCTGCTATACTTAATCCTCCATCAGGATCCATTCCCGCATGGGCGGATTTATTGCCCGGGCTACAAGTTTCCCTCTGTCTCGGTGGTTAGGAAGTACAATTTCTTCTGGAGGTCCGTGTTCGAGTCCTAATTCCTCCATTTTTATATTTCTATTATATTATATTTTTAATTTTATTAAAACAACGTTCTTGAGGGGGAATCGAACACGCACCCCTACACAGCGAAAACTTACCACTAGATCAGTTAATGATCTCAAAAATAGTTTGAAACAGCTAAATATATATTCCATAAATTTTGGCACCCTTATTCATAATAGCTTATTAGACAAACTGCATATGTCGCGTCATTTTTCGGAGACCAAAGCTATTTGATTAGCATTTGACTCACTTTTTATTTCACGACTGAACTTTTTAAATTTTTAAGAAAAGGGGAAAAAGTTCAAATTACCCATTTATTTTGAAAAGATTAAGGGTTCGGGGGTTAGTTATATTTAGGGAAGGTATTAACACCCTAAATATTTGTAGTACTCTTTGAGAACCTCTTGATTTTATTCAACTTTTGTGCTATAACTTACTTGCATTTTAAAAATGGAATTAAGAAGATAAAAAGAAAAGAAACATTTTTTATTTACATTTTTGATGATTTGGAAGGACGAATGTCCTTTCCCTACGTACCCGTGAGAGATCAAAACCTCGTAGTTCGGGGTAAAAATTGACGTTTGATTTGTTTTGTGTTTTTTATTAGTTTTGAAAAAAGTTTTAAAGTAAGAAGCCAAGTGGCAAAATAAGCTTGTTTGTATTTTTAATATTGAAGAAAATTACTCAAAATGAAATTAGATTGAATAACATTTGATTAAGAAAATAAGAATAAAAAAAAGAATCACTTGATTTTTGAATCAAGGTTTATTGTGAAAATATTTTTGTGAATTTGTTTGCATTAAATTAAAATTACAACTAACGGAGAAAGAAAAATAAAAAGTAGGTATTTTGTAGTGACGTTGGATCACTACAAAAACCTTTAAACTAAACTAGAAACATAAAAAATAAAAGGCGTACACACACGCGCGCGCGCACACATGATGTAGTAAATCCGCAAGTGAACGGTTTACCGATGTAGTAATAAAGATATCGTTCCGACAGAGAGTTATGAATTTGATTGACTTTCAACAATGGTTAGATGAGAGTTTAAGTTGAAAAGTTTGAATTTTTATTTGAATTAAAATAACAATAATAAAAAGCGCCTTGGGATTATTGGTTCGTCATGGTGACAAATCCTTCACAAACCAAACCCTAAACCTAAAACTTTATGTTGGACCTATTTTCTAAAGACAAGTTTCTCTTTGGCCTATCACATCTCCTTTCGGTTTTAGTGAGTGTGTTTCTGTAGCAACCACGCCTATTCTCATGGTTGATTGCTATTGAAATCCTTGAAGAACGAAAGTTTATTGTCTCAAGGTGTGCTAGATTATTCTCATGTTTCGCAATCCTTGTCTAATTTCACTTGTTCAAGTATCAAAACTTCTTCTTTCGATGCTTCGCTTTGATATTTGTGATTATGAATTAACAAGTACTAACCCTCCGTTGTCGCTTTATGAGTTTGATACTTGTTAATTCATTATAAAAACGGTGAAATTAGATTAGAAAATAGATTTACATAAAATTAGGGTTCGAGGCTTAGTTTGATAGGGATTAGGTCATTAGACTCATCCAACAATCCTAAGACAAAGAAGTCTACTCACTCACGTTCATTGTAGACATAGAGAAGAAGAAGAAGAACATAAAAGTAAATAACAAGAAAATAAAGATGAACTTTTATTCAAAGAAACAATTGTCACTTATTATTTCCAAGAACAAAATATGATTATACAAGCTAGTTGGTTGCTCTATTTATAGTCTCACATTGACTTGAGCCCTAAGAAATAAATCACTAAAGTGTTGCACAAGAAACCATGGGCTCTAGGTCAGAAATACTAAAATAGGCAGCTTGTCGAAGAAGTAGAAGCAGCAAAAGGACAATAAGGGGCGCGCCTATGCTCATATTTTGGTGAAGGATCTTCAAACTTTGTACACAAGATATTTTTGTATAAGATCTTCATATTTTTGGCACAAATCAACTCCAAATCTCCTTTCTGTTGCTCCAAGACTTAATCTTTTAAATATTTTTTCCTGAAATAAAATAACTTGCAATTGAAGTAAAATAGCTCTAAAAAAGGAAATAAAAACATATTAAATCTAAATAAATAAACTCAAATATTATATAAAAAACACTAATTATTGACTCATCAAACTCCCCCATACTTAAATTTTTGCTTGCCCTCAAGCAAAAGGCATAAACATTAGCAGCATAAACAAGATTAACATATGACAACACAATTAAAAACTTATGTATCCTCCAAGGCTTTATTTCAAGTGTACACTAATCACAACTTCAAGCATTTCTTATGAAACTTTATTCAACCCAACAACAAGTCTCACGTGAGTGTGTGTGTGTGTGTAGTCCAGCCCTTTTCTTGCTCCTGTATAAGAGAAATTATGAGGAAACAGGTTCTAATCTTAACACTAAACTAACCGAGAAAAGTCCTTTCTTCATTTCATATAAGAGAGATGGAAATTATATGATCATTGGATCATTTGACATTTTAAGAAGGAATTAAGAAGCTACTTTTTATTGTCAGAAAAACACCATCTTCATGTGGGAAGTTAGTGAGGCCTACTCCTGCCCTCTAGGTTCAATGATGTCCCCTTATAAAAATATTTGCTTCCAACCCTCTTGATAATCATCCTAGTTTTAGGCATTTGATCATTTTAATGTCTTGGTGACCAACCAGTTTTGGGCACTTGGTCACTTATTATTTTTTTCAAGTCTTTTCTCCCCACACAAACTTATACTACTTTTACTCTGAAGACTTTTAAGGGTTTAATTTGTTGGAACAAAATGCGTTTAACAAACATTACCGTTAGAGTGGGGGAGATTGTTGAAACAAAATATGTTTAACATACGTTACCCTTAGAGTTTTGATGATAACAAGGTATTAAAAATTGTCAATTGGATATGCTAATATTTGTTCAAGTGTACAAGACCATAGACAAAAATTTGATATCTTTATAAGGTTCTGGAAGAACAAAAGAGAGCAAAGAAATCAACAAAAAGGAAGCTTGAAGCATCTGAAGAAAAGTGCATCTGAAGTATAAGTGCTCCTTAAGTGATGACGTCATCAGAAGCAAGTTCGTCAGAAGCACCTCATCAGAAGCAAGATTACCAGAAGCTGAAGTTCATCAGGAGATGAAAGACTTAAAGCTCCAAAGGCTGGATAATTGATTTAATCACGCCTAAGCATTGCAGAAGACTAAAAGAGTGTAACAACGGCCCTTGAGATGAAATTTGAAAGCATTGGATGCGTGTTCTATCAAGAGCGTTGACAAAGGACAATTGTACGAACTGTACAACCACTTCCTCCACTACTCTGTTCGTGTCTCTGCAACAAGACAAGAATAACAGCTATGCCTGCAGTTATGTTCCTTCAAACTAGGAATGCATTTGAAATTGATCCTTCATAGGACAATAA
>Ga0315914_1008064_pt1 | contig 14271 bp, 4 predicted proteins | sample MpolenodulesMG_FD_203920 | JGI IMG/M metagenome (GOLD analysis project Ga0315914, IMG submission 203920) | Medicago polymorpha root nodule microbial communities from Los Angeles, California, United States - elongated nodules | ecosystem: Host-associated > Plants > Roots > Nodule | place: USA...
TATAATGCTTAAAGACAAAAAGTGATCAATTTACATTCAGTAAAAAAAATAAAATCTCTCTAGTCCCCGGATTTAATTCTGATATGATATTGTGGTGCGTGGTGTGCTTTAGATCAGTAGGATGATGTCTAACTCCGTTATTTTCTTAAACCTACTTTCCAAATGATCCCACCCCTAACCTAAGCCCCGTTATAACCTAAAAAGTCCTTAAAAGTGTGTACATAATATTGACTTTGATTGATTCTTAAAAAATTTTCAAGTTTTGGTAATATAGTAGTTTTACATGTCGACTGAGTGAACCATGTTATATTTCAACATTGTTGTGAGAAGTTGTAGAATTGATGTGTTACCAAGCAAGTTAGCTCATCATTTGCTAACTAGGGAGATGAACTTTTGACATGACCATTGGTGAAGTAAGTGTTACTTTACTGTTATTTTTCATTTTAAGTTGGTTCCTTGAGGACAAATAACAATGCAAGTTTGGGGTTGTGATGACACTCTGTCATTACTAGTTTAGTAGACATTTTCATGTAATTTTTAGGGTAATTTATCAAGATTATGGGAGCTGAAAGCACAAAAAAAAATGATGAATTCGGATTTCCAGCAAGTTTCAAATCGGGCGCCGAATCCAAGCATTCGGGCCCCGAATTCCAGCCACCAGAAGAACAATTTGGTACGTGAAAAATCGGGCCCCGAATTAGACCATTCGGGCCCCGATTTTGACAGACTAGGCACACGTTTTGTGCAGCTTAAAGAGGTTCGGGCACCGATTTTTAGGGCTCGGGGTCTGATTTTCACAGGCCTTTATAATGAAAAGTCCATTTTCAGAATAAGGGTTCACGATTTTAGAGAGAAAAGACATATTTTGGAGCGGAGGCTTTGCAGATCAGTTGGGCAACCATCAAAACTCATAGTCAATCATCCAATACTCGTATGAATCCTTGTTTTTATGTTAGTTATCTTGTACTTTAGCTATGAGTAACTAATCTCTTTGTGGTTGAGACTTAGATGAATCTGATGTAATCCTATGGAAACCCTAATTTGTTGAACTCCTTTGAATATCAATGAAAGTCTAGTTTTAATTCATATTACCTTTTGTTTAATGCTTTTTGTATGTTCATTATATTGACTACTAACCCTAGCATTTTTGAATATGCAAACTAATCTTAGAGATTGAATGACCACTAACCCTGCCTTTTGAACTCTGATCTAAGTAATATGTTTAACCTAAGTAATCAAGCTAGAGATAGATCATTATTAAGTTATGACTAATGGATTAACGGACTATTAAAACCTCCATGGGTTTCGAATTCACTTAAAAGATTAAGAGGTTGTCACTTGCAGGGAGAATTCTAGGTCAAGAGATTGGGTAGAGTTACTTTGTTAATCTGTCGTTGAATTAGATAATCATTGCTTGAATTAGGAGTGCAAATTACCATAAGAGAACTTCGGAGGATTCAAAGGTCTTAACCATACTTCTCTCTAATTTTCTAAAACCAATCTTTATTGTTTTTATTCCATTTAATTTATAAAAACCAATCCAACTGCCAAGGGCAAACTATAAATTTAATACATCCTTTTTGATAAAGAAATTGCTGAGTAGAAGTTAACATCAGTCCTCGTGAATACAAATTTATTTATTATTTTGATAGTTTTGGTTCACCTGCCAAAAGTTTATCAGCTGTGGTTACAAATTTAGAATATTTCAAGAACTATGTTGTAGAGTTATTTTGTTGATAATTTTTCAGATTTATCACTGAACCATAATATAATTTGCTACTTCACTATCATAAGTCACCCTTGGAAGAAGTATTTGTTGCTTGGTCGTGATTTTTGGAATATTGACTTGAGATTATACCCCACAAAGACTTGGAATTCCATGTCTTCCACTACCTATCCATTCATTGTGGGAGTTGAACAAGTCCACGTTCCTATCGGTCTAGTATTAATTTTCTTTTTGACAAATATCAATCCATAAATATAAAGTGACGTGGATTAGTCTTTAGTCTTGTCTTTGTTTTTTTCTTGCTGATAAAAAAAATAAAATAATGGCATTTTGTTATGACGCCTATAGAAATTTGGCCGGCCAGACCTAATTGTCCTTTTGCATCCACGACAAATAGTTTTTTTTTTTTTTTACAAAACCAGGACAAATAGTTAAAAAGTATATCATTGGAACAAAAGAAATGATACTTGAACAATTATTTTTCAATAACTTGAACAAACAAAGACTTATAGGGCAATGTTGATTATTTTTTTGGGTCTTACGTACTAACGAGTACCCTAAGAACACTCTTTAAGATTTCATAATTAAGAAATTATTCTTTAAAAAAGTTTAACACTTCAATTTTCGATAAAATCCTTAGAGAGTGCCCTATTTTTTTTTGTTAACCTTCCGGTTTCTCGGGGAAGAAAACCCTAGTAATCCAAAGTTTGGACGCGAGGTAAGTAATGTTTTGTTAGGAATTCAAACACCTAGAAATCGAACTTAAAATCTCTGTCTAGAAATCAAACTTCGAATCTCGAAACAATTCATCCTTTGGTGAAACTTATTAACCACTTGAGTTCAATCACTTGATTAAGCCAACGTGGATATTGGCACAAAGCCAAAAAAAAATTGTCAAAAAACTAAAATAACTTTGCATAAAGGGTTGTTCATTAAGTTTTTTCAAAATAGTTGTCATCATATCATTTCTCAATAATTAATAGAAAGAACATAGAAAGGAAATGTTATGGTCGATAAAATTTGAAGAACCTATTCAAATATCCGTAAGTACAAACTATTTCTTAAGTCTTAACAACCAATTTAATAATAATACATTAAGAAAACAAAAATGTTTCTCCCTGTTTTATTAATAATATAGTACTTTGAAGTCTTTTTTTTATTTTTTTTTGTCAAGTAGCATATTGACTTGATTCACAAGCATTATGTGTGGAGAATCCAAGATTCAAACTCTAATTACATCACTTTTTAATGTTAGACACGTCAAATTTTATGACTAATTTTATATTCGTTGTCTCTAATTTCCTTGTTTCAACTTTTCTAGTAGTGTTTTTTATTGTCTTACAATATAAACTATGGGCGTGTTTTGTAAGTAATAAGTTCTTAACTCTTGGATAGATAGAAAAGTAGAAAACTATGTGCCAACTTACCAATAGTGAATCAATATCTATAAAAATTTATCTTAACCAATGTTTGAAGTTGTGGAAAGTTGAAAACCTCCTAAGAATTTTGTTTTGTTTTTTTCAAATGGAAATGTTTGGCTTTAGCATATTGAGAGGAGGCAATGTCTCATTTTCCATTCTATCAATAGCTCAGCATAGACTATAGAGATACGATATATCTATATATAAATAAACTCTTTCTATCTTCTTCTGCCTTTCTTTTTCTCATTACAGAACCATTGATGATAGTCATCATGAATTCTCATCTCACCATGTTCTTCTTTCTTTTCAATCTCTTAACTATCTCTTCCTTTTCTTTATCACAACCCTCTTACAAAGATCATTGTTCTTCCATCATCAGAGAGTCAACTCCCAAAGACCTCATCATCCATAACTCTTTCCCTCTTGGTGATCAATACTCAGGTTACTTCACAGGTGGTGATACAATCATCAATAATGAAAACTCCTTCAACAACAAATACTCTTCATTTTACCTTAGACACATAAAATTGCATGAAACTATAAACTCTGACTTGTTCAAGATTGAATCCACTGTTTCATTCAGAACCACTCCAAACACAGTTTACTATCATGTAAGCAACTTTAGCTATGGTAATAAACCAAGTTATAAAAGTCAACATCATTTCAAAACAAGTTTTGTAACTTTCAAGCTTGAAGGGTTTTGGTCAAAATTTTCAGGAAAAGTTTGTATGGTTGGAACAGGAATTAGTTATTCTCAAACAGGTGATTATCTTAATCTTGATGCTGTCTTTAAGCTTAACAATGTTTTCAATTCAAGTAACATCACTAGTTTGATTAGTGGAAGCTTAGAGAGTTTGAGTTCTGAAAAGGGTGATGAGAAAAATCATTACTTTGAACCAATTTCTCTAATGATGTTTCCAAAAGCAAATTATAGTTTTAGTTTGGATTCTAAAGAAGCTGAAAATGAATTCTCTTTTGAAAGTGATGTTTCTGAGAAAAAAGGTTTGTCACTAAATCCATATTCATCAAATTTTTGTTCATTTCCACTCTCAAGAGCTATTAGAAGACTCCGATTAGAGTACACTCATGAGTGCAATTCTTCGAAGAATTGCACTCCTATAGTTAGTGATCAATTGCCATATATGATGTCTTTGAAAGGTGCTGAATGTTCTCAAGGAAACAAGCATAGGTTGAAGGTTATGATGGTGTTTTCAAATAAAAGTGACTATTGGATTGAAAAAGGTTTCAATCCGAAAACTACGTTGGTAGGGGAAGGTTGGTGGGATGAGAAGAAAAATTCATTGTGTATAGTTGCTTGCCATTTCATTGGCATGATGAAATCATCCTTGAATGGCATTCGTCTTGGTGATTGCTCGGTAAGATTGAGATTGAAATTCCCTTCAGTTTGGTCAATAAACAATACTAATAGTATAATTGGACAAATTTGGAGCAACAAGAGTGCTAATGATCCAAACTACTTCAAGATGATAACATTTAGAAATTTCGAAGATGACAGGGTTGGATATCGAGCGTCGAAGTACAAGTATAGCCAGCTTGAAAGAGTAAAGAAATCATGTCCTACACACAAGGTTGTCAAGAACAAAGGGAGAACAAGATTTCCAGATGTTTATTCTTATGATATGAGATTTGATATGTGGGTTAGAGATAGAGAGTCCAATATAATAATAGCATCTGGTTCTTCAGCTCCTTTATCTGTTGGTGATCAAGTTTATGATGATCCTGTTACTATTACAAATTCCACATCAGAAACTCCTATGGTGATGTTCAACAATGGCAGCTTGTTTAACATTAGCTACAAGATTACCATATTTTCTAATTCAACCTTATATAACAGGAATTCAGTGTTTAATTTCTCTTCTTATAGAGTGAAGATTTCAGCAGAAGGTATTTATGATGAAAGGACAGGAACCTTGTGTATGATTGGTTGCCGCGATCTTAACTCAAAGGCTGGAACACCGTTAGCTGGCTCTGTGGATTGTGAGATTCTATTGAAGTTTCAGTTCCCATCATTAGATGCAAAAAATGGAAGCTACAACATTAAAGGAAGTATCGAAAGCACACGAAAAAAATCAGATCCTCTTCACTTTGAAAGTTTAGAGGTATCTTCATCTTCAATTTACTGGGAAACAGCGGAAAAAGCTGTTTGGAGAATGGATACGGAGATTATCATGGTTCTGATATCTACAACCCTAGCATGTGTTTTCATCGGACTGCAACTATACCATGTCAAGAAACACCCTATTGTGCTTCCCTTCATCTCAGTTTTCATGATGTCAATTCTCACATTAGGTCACATGATACCACTTGTTCTCAATTTTGAAGCACTTCTTCCTCAAAATTATAACAGCAAATACTTTGTGTTTGGAAATGTTGGATGGCTTGAATTTACTGAAATAGCTGTAAGGAATATAACCATGGTAGCTTTCTTGTTGCAATTCCGTCTACTTCAACTAACTTGGTCGTCAAGAAAGACTAATGAAAACGGGAACGGCCTCTGGATTGCTGAGAGAAAGGCTAGCTATGTGATTTTCCCCTTGTATGCAGCTGGATTATTGATTTCATTGCTGTTGAAGTTGAAAAAAGATGGGTATCAACCTGATTCATCTTGGGAGAACATGAAATCTTACGGTGGTTTAGTGTTGGATGGGTTTCTTGTGCCACAAGTTATTCTAAACTTGTTTTCAAACATGAATGAGAATGTTCTTTCATGTTCATTTTACTTTGGAACTACTTTTGTGAGACTCTTGCCACATGCCTATGATCTTTACAGGACTCGTAATTATGCTCAACTCGGCGATGGATCATACTTCTACGCCAATCCTAATGCAGATTTTTACTCCACTACTTGGGATATTGTCATTCCTTTGGGAGGTATCCTATTTGCTATCATTATCTACTTGCAGCAACGTTTTGGTGCTCAATGTGTCCTGCCCCATAGATTCAAAGGATCAAAGGTATATGAAAAGGTGCCTGTGGTGACTGAATCAGAAATTGAAATATAGACATCTACTCATAAATTGCAGTTTGTGAAGTCCAAGTGCAAATGGCCTAATGAATGGTGGTGGGTGATACCTATGTAGTTCTCTTCTAATATTTTAGCTTTGAATTTGTGTTTTTGTAATATATTTCAGCTTATGTTAACATGAATAAAAGAAGTGAAATTGGAGTCAAATGTAGTCTTTTAATTTATATTTTTTTATTTAAAAAAAATATTTATGAAAATATAATCAGATTTTTCCAAATGTAGGTGTCAAATTGTAGAAAATCCTCAATTAGAAAATGTTTCATGACTACTTTGGTGGGTTTACAAATAGATTCTTGTCATATCATTCCAAGCAAAGACTGCCACCTTCAACAGGACTACTTTGTTCCACACCTCTGCTAATATCAGGGGTGCAAAATCTTTTACTTCATTAATAATCCATCTGTCCCTGATCATACTTTTTAATAAGAAAAATGGTTAGTATAGTAAATGTGTATGACTGTTACTAAATTATCCTTCGTATAGTGTTAAAAAAACATCATTTATATATAAGTGCATTCAATATTAATTTTTTATATGCTAAAGCAAATTGATAATATTAATGAGGATTATATTTAGAAAACGAATAATAAATGCATCTAAAAATTTATAGAGGATTTTATATTTAGAGACAAATAGATGTTTTAAAAGAGTCTTATAACTAAATATAAGAAAGTACATTGTATAAATATAACTATTAATAATAAGTAAAAATTAATGGTATTATACAATACTATATAGTTAATTGCCACATCCTAAACTGCTAATTGGATAACAATTTATCTATTCCTAAACTTTGGGATTAATATTCTACCCTAGTGTTTTACAATATAAACATTGTAAATGTCGACTAAGTAAGTTTTTAGCTCTTGTATAGATAGAAAACTAAGTCACAACTCACAACTTATTAATAGTGAATGAATAGCTATAAAATTTTACATTGTTTTGTTTTTTTCAGCATATTCACTGTCTCATTTGTCATTCTCTATAGCTCAGCATAGAGATACTATATATGTATGTATAAATAAATTCTTTCTATCTTCTTCTGCCTTTCTTTTCTGATTACAGAACTATAAACAACTAGTTGATAACAATCATGAATCCTCATCTCACCATGTTCTTCTTTCTTTTCAATCTCTTAACAATCTCTTCCTTTTCCTCATCACAACCCTCTTACAAAGATCATTGTTCTTCCGTCATCGCAGAGTCAACTCCCAAAGACCTCGTCATCCATAACTCTTTCCCTCGAGGAGGTTTCTGCACAGGAGGTTCAGGAATCATTCATCCTGAAAACTCTTTCAACAAATACTCTCACTTTAACCTTCGACACATAAAATTGCATGAAACTATAAACTATGACTTGTTCAAAATTGAATCCACTGTTTCATTCTCCAACCCAAACACAGTTTACTATCATGTAAGCAACTTTAGCTATGGTAATAAACCAAGTTATAAGATTCAACGTCATTTCAGAACAAATTTTGTAACTTTCAAGCTTCAAGGGTTTTGGTCAAAATCATCTGGAAAAGTTTGCATGGTTGGAACAGGAATTGGTTATTCAAAAACAGGTGATTCTCTTAATCTTGTTGCTGTCTTTAAGCTTAACAATGTTTTCAATTCAAGTATTGTCACTAGTTTGGTTACTGGCAGTTTAGAGAGTTTGAGTTCCGAAAAGGGTGATGAGAAAGATCATTACTTTGAAGCCATTTCTTTAATAATGCTTCTAGAAGAAAATTATAGTTATAGTTTGGATTCTAAAGAAGTTGAAAATGAATTCTCTTTTGAAAGTGATGTTTCTCAAAATAGTTTATCACTAAATCCATATTCATCAAGTTTTTGCAAGTATCCTCTCGCAAGTGCTATAAGAAGACTCCAACTAGAGTACACTCATGAATGCAATTCTTCAAAGAATTGCACTCCTATAATTAGTGATCAATTGCCATATATGATGTCTTTGAAAGGTGTTGACTGTTCTCATACAGACAAACATAGGTTTAAGGTTGTGATGGTATTTTCAAATAAAAGTGACTATTGGATTGAAAAAGGTTTCAATCCAAAAACTTGGTTGATAGGGGAAGGTTGGTGGAACGAGAAGGAAAATTCCTTCTGTGTAGTTGCTTGTCATTTCATTGGCATCTTAAAATCATCCTTGAATGGATCTCGTGTTGGTGATTGCTCGGTAAGATTGAGATTGAGATTCCCTTCAGTTTGGTCAACAAAAAATACTAATAGTATAATTGGACATATTTGGAGCAACAAGAGTGCTAATGATCCAAACTACTTCAAAATGATAACATTCAGAAATTTCTAGGACAATAGGGCTGGATATCGAGCCTCAAAGTACGAGTATAGCCAGCTTGAAAGAGTTAAGAAATCATGTCCGATACACAAGGTAGTCAAGGACAAAGGTAGAACAAGATTTCCAGATGTTTATTCTATGATATGAGATTTGATATGTCAGTTAGAGATAGAAGAGGGTCCAATATAAGAGTAGCATTTGGTTCTTCATCTCCTTTATCTGTCGGTGATCAAGTTTATGACTTTGATCAAAATATTGATGCTCCTGTTTCTATATCAAATTTTACAGCAGAAACTCCTATGGTGATGTTCAACAATGGTAGCTTGTTTAACATTAGCTACAAGATTACCATATTTTCTAATTCAACCTTATACAACAGGAATTCAGTGTTTAATTTATCTTCTTTTAGAGTGAAGATTTCAGTAGAAGGAATTTATGATGATAGGACAGGAACCTTGTGTATGATTGGTTGCCGTGATCTTAACTTAATGGCTGGAACACCGTTAGCTGGCTGGAACACCGTTAGCTGGCTCTGTGGATTGTGAGATTCTATTGAAGTTTCAGTTTCCATCATTAGATGCAAAAAATGGAAGCTACAACATTAAAGGAAGTATCGAAAGCACACGAAAAAAATCAGATCCTCTTCACTTTGAAAGTTTAGAGGTATCTTCATCTTCAATTTACTGGGAAACAGTGGAAAAAGCTGTTTGGAGAATGGATACGGAGATTATCATGGTTCTGATATCTACAACCCTAGCATGTGTTTTCATCGGACTGCAACTGTACCATGTCAAGAAACACCCTATTGTGCTTCCCTTCATCTCAGTTTTCATGATGTCAAATCTCACATTAGATCACATGATACCACTTGTTCTCAATTTTGAAGCAGTTCTTCCTCAAAATTATAACAGCAAAAACTTTGTGTTTGGATATGTTGGATGGCTTGAATTTAATGAAATAGCTGTAAGGATTATAACCATGGTAGCTTTCTTGTTGCAATTCCGTCTCCTTCAACTAACTTGGTCGTCAAGAAAGACTAATGAAAGCGAGAACGGCCTCTGGATTGCTGAGAGAAAGGCTAGCTACGTGATTTTCCCCTTGTATGCAGCTGGATTGTTGATTTCATTGCTGTTGAAGTTGAAAATGGATGGTTTTCAACATGATTCATCTTGGGAGAACATGAAATCTTATGGTGGTTTGGTGTTGGATGGTTTTCTTGAGCCACAAGTCATTCTAAACTTGTTTTCAAATATGAATGAGAATGTTCTTTCATGTTCATTTTATTTTGGAACTACTTTTGTGAGACTCTTGCCACATGCTTATGATCTTTACAGAACTCGCAATTATGCTCAACTCGGTGATGGATCATACTTCTATGCCAATCCTAATGCAGATTTTTACTCCACTACTTGGGATATTGTCATTCCTTTGGGAGGTATCTTATTTGCTATCATTATCTACTTGCAGCAACGTTTCGGTGCTCAATGTGTTCTTCCTCATCGATTCAAAGGATCAAAGGCATATGGAAAGGTGCCTGTGGTGACTGAATCAGAAGCTGAAATATAGATATCTACTCATAAATTGCAGTTTTTGAAGCTCAAGTGCAAATGGACTAATGAATGGTAGTGGGTGATACATACCTATGTAGTTCTCTTATATGTTCGCTTTTAATTTGTTTTGTTGCAATATATTATCTTTACAGAATAAATATGTTACATTAAAGAACAACTCTGACTATTTGAAGATGAGTGCTAAGGATTTTTAAGAAAATATAGTATCAGGTTTATTAAATTGAAAAACAAAATAAAATTTGACTTGATGATGGTGGACATGTCCATGTCATTTAATGAATGTCATATCATCTATGTTGAATGTCAAACTAAAAAGTCGACCAAATTTCGAACTTTTTAAAATGAGGAAACTAAAATTGCAGAGTAAAAAAATGAAAAGACCAAAATTGCGGATTTAGTAAAACATGGGGACGACAACTACATTTAAGTTATTTGATTGTAACATTGGTTAATTACACTTGTAAATTTCAAATATAGGTGTATAGTTGTAGAAAATCCTCAGTTAGAAAAATGTTATCATGGCTAACCTGACACGTTTACAAATAGACTCTTGCCATATCATTTGATAAGCAACGGTTTTCAAACCCGAATCTTCTACAACCTTTTACAATGTTGTTGACGGTAGATCATTAGAATAAGAACGAGAATTTTTTTACCTTTTACTTTACTGTCTACAGCCAACTGTACCATATAACTAGATGTTAAGGATCTATTTTTTTTTCTTTCAAACTTGATCTCTAGAGAAATCACTCATCTTAATACCATTATTCAGGTTAAAACAAGAACTATAGATAATCTATATCTTGATTTTTTTTTTCTTTTCGAAATTAATTGTTTATATTTGAAGCTACACTTCTTTGAGAATATTCGAATAGAGTTTGCAATGACTTAACAAATACTCCTACTCTTTAATAATCTAATACCTTAGCACCATACCTTAATTTATTTATTTTTCACAAAACCTTAGTATTATGAGATTGAGTAACTCAACTGGTTCTGAATTAGGAGTTAAAAAGTTAATGAGTTAAAATAAGAGAGTTCAACCTTAATACAAGATTTTAATTTGTTCACCCTTGTATACAAATACAAAACTACAGGTTTGATAATTACATCAATTAATTTTGATAATTACATCAATTAATCTATTTCTGTCATAAACAATTACGACATATAGGACATGTTAATTTCCTCTGCAACCAATGATCTATACAATCCGAATGAAAAATGTGCTTGCAAACTGGAAAAACTTGACACAATTGTCCCCTTTGAAAATCTTCCAAACAAATGGCACATTCATTGCAACTTCTTCTTAACTCATGACCATGCTTTCCAATTCCATCATAGTTCATCAAAGGTGGCAATTTCATAGAATCTCTAAGTTTTTGTCCTCTATTCTTATCATAATTTTCTTCTTGTTCTTCTTCACTTGTAGCCACCATTGTCCAATCTTGCAAATTGCTAAACACAAGAGCATGGAAAATTGTAACCCCTTGGTGAGATACATCATTATGATCATCATCGTCGTCGTCATAAGCTATATGAGTTCCTTGTTCAATGTCATGTTCATTGATAATAATAGGTCTCATTTCCATAAACCAATAGAATAAACCGTGAAAAATTTGATGGAATATGAAGAAAAACATTGTGATTATAAGACATATCATAACAAATGTTGGAAGATCAAATGTTATGACATAAACATACATGTGCATTAAACCATCAAATTGTTTGCCTGTGGGAAAAACTTCTGTCAACTCAGCCATATTGATTTGTGTATTTAATTGATGAATTAATCAATGAAATTTGAATGTGACAATTTTTTTTATATATAGTTATGTGATTTTATGTTACTTGTTTTAAATAGGTTACGTACATTGGACCAATATCTGTCCAGATTATAATGTATAGGCTGTATATTCTAATTAAAGAATCTAGATAGTTTTTGAAGTTTATCCAAAACCGTTTTGAGATAGCAAAATGCACGTGTATTATACACGGTGTCTATCCTATCTGACCGTTTTCTATGAGGAGATGTGTTCTTACAACTGAAACCTTATCTTTAGATTGCCAAATGAGTAAATTAATATTTTGGTCATCGAAATTGTAATAATTGTGAAATTTTAGTTTCTCAAATTTATGAAATGACAACTTAGATTTTTCAAGTTAAAAATTTTAAGTTAATTTAATTCTTCCTTAAAAAAAAGTCGATTTAATTCTTTTAATGAAATACAACTTTATTCTATACAATGGATAATTCAGGTGAGTAGGACTTGGGATTGAGTAGATACCACTTTTATCATAATTGTCACATTTGAAAAAATATGTTTAAAAAATTGGTATTTATACGTAGTTTTCAATGTATATCAATTATTATCTTTTAATTTTATCTATACGTATTATATACATTGCTTACAAATTTTAATTTTTTACTTGTGTTATGATAATAAAAGTCAACTGATAATTAATAAAAAAATTAATAGCAAAACATAAATTGTCAATAAAAAGAGGTCAAGGGTTTGAACTCGGGAACACAAGTTTACCTAGGTACAAAAACAGAGAACTGAATCGGTTCGGTTCATCGGTTCCTTGGATTTTAAAATAAAAAACTGAGAACCGAACCAAACAAAGTCGGTTTAGATTGGTTCGGTTCGGTTTTGATCCGAACCATACAAGGTCGGATATCTTTTCGGCTTGGTTCAGTTTGAACTTTCGGTTTTGTCTGAACCACTTACACCCCTAGTGTCAATGAAAGTCGTCTCAGTTGATAAGGAGATGACTTTTTCTTAAAGTTGTAGATTTTAATCCTCCTAGTAATGTGATGACCTCTTTGATAGGTGATTTGTAAATACATTTGTTAGTGTTCGTTGAACCTTAAGATATGTCCTAACCATGATGAGTCCTTAGAACACAACTCATCTCAACAACTTTATGTAACCAAAATGAAGTAACGCAAATGTAAACAGCTAGGGTATAATGCTTAGGTTTGACTAGGTTATCAATCAAAAATATCCAAACTAACCAAATTCATATTGATTTGATTTTGTTCGGTTTTATGTATTTTTCACAAGTGATATCGAACCAAGCCGATGATATTTAATTTGGTTCATCGGTTTGTCTAAAAATTAAACAATTTAAAAGACCAGTCGCAGTCAAATTCCCGACTCTGTTTTGTTTGTGTAAGTTGGAATCTCTTTTATGCGGCTTTTAGTCAAAAAGATGTTCATATTACTTAAAACAAAAGTTAACAACCGATACGAATGATCCCTTAAAATAAAACAACTGATACGAATGATTGTTAGGTGTATACCGTATATTATAAGATTCTTATACAAGATATTGGATGAACTAACTAAATGAATGGTTGGCACATACATCTAGAAATTTGTTTAGCTCATACAAATCACGGAAGGTTTTACTTATTTTATATGGAAAATGCTAACGATTTTTTGAATACAAAATTTTAGGAAAAAAATTGATAAAGCTAGGAAGCATGAACAATAAACAAAGGAACCTGAAACAATCAAAAAGGGAGAAATTTCCCGAGAAGACTTAGATGGGTACCAAAACAACATTTAAGAGAAGAGGAGATAAAGAAATGAAAAGAGTATTGGAACAAAATGTGTTTAACATACATTACCCTTAGATTTTTGATGATAACAATGTATTAAAAATTGTCAATTGGATATGTTAATATTTGTTCAAGTGTACAAGACCATAGACACAAGTTTTTGATATCTTATAAGGTTCTGAAAGAACAAAAGAGAGCAAAGGAATCAACAAGATTAAAGCTTGAAGCATCTGAAGAAAAGTGCTCCTGAAGTGATGACGTCATCAGAAGCAAGTTCGTCAGAAGCAACTCATCAGAAGCAATATCACCAAAAGCTGAAGTTCATCAGAAGATGAGAGACTTAAAGCTTCAAAGGTTGTTCAATGGATTTAATCTCGTCCAGCGTTGCAGAAGACTGAAAGAGTGAAGCAACTGTCGTTTTGAAAGAATTTGAAAGCATTGGATACTTGTTCTCTCAGGAACGTTGACAAAGGACAATTGTACGAACTGTACAACCACTTCCTCCACTACTCTGCCCGTGTCTCTGCATCAAGACAAGAATAACAGCTATGCCTGCAACAATGTTCCTTCAAACTAGGAATGCATTTGAAATTGATCCTTCATAGGACAATAACCATATCAGGCAAAAGATCATTGGTGATTT
>Ga0315914_1008068_pt1 | contig 14265 bp, 8 predicted proteins | sample MpolenodulesMG_FD_203920 | JGI IMG/M metagenome (GOLD analysis project Ga0315914, IMG submission 203920) | Medicago polymorpha root nodule microbial communities from Los Angeles, California, United States - elongated nodules | ecosystem: Host-associated > Plants > Roots > Nodule | place: USA...
TTATATGTTGGTGTTGGACACGACACGTGTCCGACACCGGCATACGCCTAATCCGAGGAGTGTCTGTGCTTCATAGAAATGGATTAATCGAAGAGGACTTTGGTTTCACTTTTAGATGACTTAGAAATGTTTTTCAAGTGTCAAAAACAATTCTAACTCCATAAAATAATGTTTGGCATTTTTTTTAGAAATCAATTTTGGAGACTAAAAACAATTCTATTTGAAGTTACTTTTTATAGATTTTGATTCTAGAATTAATTCTAACACACAAATTTATAATTCAAGTTACTTTTACATAAATGTATCGAATCTAGAATTACTTTATGTGCAACTCAAATTTAGTTAGAATCAATTTACTCGAAATCAATTTTTGTCAAAGCAAAACCACTTTAAAATCAATTTTATAGAATCAACTCACTTTGATTTCATGATAGTTTCGTTATTTTAAGAGATGAAATTAGTTGACATCTACAATTTTTTTTTGAAGGAGACATCTACATTTTAGAACTATATTGGAGATTCACTCAATAAAGTATTGTGCCATAATTTTTGATTAAAATAAAAATTTAAAAAATTGATTTCATTAAAGTCCTCTATTTTTAAAAAATTTAAGTTTTGATTTCCCTATTTTGAAAATAGTTTTTTTGTCAAAGAAGGAAAAAAAAAGATTGTTTTTTGTTTCCTTATTTAACTTCTTTTTTTCCTTCTGAATTTTGATCTTTTATCTCATTTTGGTCTTCTGTCTCATTCACTTAAGATGTAACAACGTTTATTAGGCCACACTAAATATACTTGTGTCAGCAAAAATAGGTTAAACAAATGTTGTCACCTCATAAATGAATATGCATCATCATAAAAAAAATGACAAAAATGAGATGAATGATTAATATTCTGAAAAATATTAACTAGGGAACCAAGAAATAGATTTTTACATAAGAGGACCATGACATGAGTGCATTTAAGCAAAGTAAAAATAAAAAAAATTACTCAAAAATGTTTGATTGTTTGAGAATAAAGATAGGGTAAGCATGAAGTTGCTTTCTCCAAATCAGTCAACTTATCTTGTAAATTAAAAAATCTAGTTTTGGCAAATGACTATAGCACAGATTGGTTACTGTATTTGCTAGTTTTGGCTAACATTCACATCATGGACCACTAAACCTTGTAGCAACTTTAGGAAGATATTCATGTTACGTAACATGGTTTGTGTATTTGGACTCACATTTTTCTTTCTTTTAAGTTAAAAGGATAGGTATTGTCCAACTTCCATTCCACATAGACAGTTCTTTAGCAATGTTACTATGTTGGATAAGCAAGTTATCAACATCAAATGTTGATCATGTGTGTATGCTTCACCACACCACATACAAGCTTTTGTATGTGAAAGTGTAATATTCGAAGAATAATGTTATTCTATACACTTATGTCATTTTGTAACTATGTAAAATAATAACTTGCATTTTCCTCTAAAAAAAAAGTAATAACTTGTATTTTGGTTTTGTCAACAAAGAAAACTTGTATTTTGGTGGTTAATGGGGTACTTTAAGTGGTTAATAAGATATATATGAAATGAGTGCTGCTATTTAACCCGAGAAAAAGCATCCCGATAAGTCACTATCCAATTAAATTCTTTCCTGGCCACGAAACATGGGAAGAGGTGGGGTATAGTTTAAGCATGGCATTGAGTAAAATTCTGCTCGGGACACTTTCGTGGGATGCTAGTTCGCTATAACTAGCATTACTCATATGAAATAGGTGATTAATAACGTATATTTTTGTGGTTAATGAAGTAGTTAATGACACAATCATGTATTTGTGTTACAAAAATACTTCTCTATATTTTATTTTTTAGAAAACTTAACTTTGATAAAAAAATAAAGTGTTGTTTTGTACTATGAGCAATCATTTCTTCCATTTTGCTTTTCTCCTTTCTTTCATTCAAAATTTCCCCCTCAAAACTCACAAATATAACCTTAGCAGTTGAAGTTTGATATGCTCTACTTCCAACTTAGAATATATCCGGGTTATGTTTATATTGTATATCTCAACCCTACAAAATCAACTCATTTGTAAAATGAGAAATATAGTCTATTTATAAATACTTTTTCAATTCATATTACATCTAATACAAAACTCATAAAGCCATTGTCAAATGATTTATTCATGCAAAATTTCTCCTATTTCCGTACTTGACCCTAGCCTAAAATTGATTTAAGTTATGCATAGTTAAAAGTATTACTATAACTAATTTAACTAATAAGCAGAACACATAATCCGCTACCAATGATGCTAATTATACACACATATCATTAATAAACCTTCTCCATAACAACTTTTCATTCCTAAATTTCCTTTAATCATCATCATCATTAAAATCTGGTTCAATAGGCTTCCTTAATGTACCAAGCATATCAAGTTCAGAACCATATCTCATGCTTCTTCCTCTCCTTAAACTACCTACTAGTTTTCCAGAATACATTGAATAACTTGATCCCTTTGGCACTTGCAGAGGTGCAGAGAAATACTGAGAATCATCATTTCCATAATATTTCACATTTGACATCATCATAAGATTCTCCTTTTCCTTAACCTCATTTGTCTCTTTCATTCTCTTATACCGAAACCAAGCTGCTTGTATAAAACATGCAGCCCATGTCCTCCACTGATGTGAATAGAATCTAAAGGTTTGTCTCAGTTGTTTGCTATGTAACCGGCGGAATTGTGCTGCTACAAACTTTAAATCCTCGGCAATGAGTGCAAAAGCTTCGACTTCGGTGATGGCTCTCACTGTGCGAGTTGATGAAGGAAGCACAGCGGTTGGACGAGGGTCTAAGGCCCATGGTAAAAGCTCTTCACCGCAGAAGTCGCCTGAGCCTATTCTGCAGGTGTTGAAAAAACCAGTTCTACCACCGTTGGTCGTGCAAGAATCTAAACGTCCTCGAACGATGAAGAGCATTTCGTCGACAGGGTCGCCTTCGCGAACTATGCAAGTTCCTGGAGTGCATAGAGTTGGTTTTAGCCTTTCACATATTGCATCTAACATCCTGTCATCCATCTGATCAAATAGTGGCACCTGTGTAAATAGTTTCCAGTTAGTACTTCATTCTTATTTTGTTTGCTTGTTTCCCAAGCAACATATCAACAAGAAAAGAAAGAAAAAAAAGTGTCACATGCATGGTTTCTTAAGAAAAATTATGTGATTGCCAAGAGTGGAGACATCAAGATTTTTTATTTATCAATGATCACATTTATGCGACCAAAATTGAGATCGCATTGATCAAATTTGACCGTGAATTTTTAGAATATCAGAGATTGAGACCACAAGTGTTACTGTGATTTAAAAGTTAAAATCTTATTTGCACGTAGAGTAGTGCGGAAACAGATTCCCAGCAGAACCGTCTAATCATTTGATTTCACAATCCAAAAACTGTGTAATGAAAAGCAAATACAGATGCAGTGATGAAAACAAAGATTTACTTACTTGTCTAACTAGATTAAGGCAAAGGTGGCGTTTAATGTCGCGTCTTAGATCAACAGGAAGGTCTCTAAGAATTGCTTCCTCGTCGACTCCACGCGTAGCTACCCATCTAAATTGGTCATGGCGTCGAACATTTTCCTTCAGGTAACGAGGGAGCTGCCTGTGATGCATCCATCTTTCTGTATCTGTCCTCCTTATTCGCCACTCTTCCAGCCGTATAGTGGTCGATTGAAGGTACGTCTGTTAATGAAAGCAGTTTGTGACATGTCATAAGTTGTTTTATTTTCATAACCTCTCTAGTATAGCTTAAGCTGCTTTATCTTTGGTAGTAGAAATTGCTTATGCAAGCACTTATATGATAAACATTTATTCAATAAACGTTTAAGTAAACCGTTTATCTAAGCAGGACATACATATATCACTGAAAGGATCATGACACTAATTAATAGACTGATAATCACTATACATACTTGCATATTTCCTATGAGCAGTGCAAAAAGCACCAATCCAAGAATTGCAACAATCACAGCAAAATTTATCTCCGCAACATGTGTACTTGTTAAGAGATTCTCTCCTGAAGAACTGCAGATTTATCATACAATTGGTTAGAATAAATATGGACAAAATTTTAACTTCAAGAAATTATCAAACTTTTTTCATCCAAAATTTGAGTTACCTTAGATTCCTCAATCCCCACCAAAGACAATAATAGTACTTGGTTAAGAAGTTTGAGCTAGTTATTTCCAAAGTCATAGCATCATCAAAAATTCCAAACTGAAAGAAGTGACTGTTCTGATCACATAGACCTGATAGATTGCTTGATTTAAGCCAAGCATTCCTATTTGGATCACTTAAGCTTTGACAATCAAGATAATGATACTGGCAATGTGGATATTGAAGTGTACAAGCTTTCTTCCAACATTCATCTTGTCTTTCAATTGATAACAGGTACCAAGTAGATCCTAAAACCTTTTTGAAATAAAGAAAAGGTTTAAGAAATGAATCAGAAGCAACAAAATGTGTATAGCATAAGCACGTATCATCTAAGTTACAGGAAACAGTATCACAAATGCTCATACGAGTATGTAAGCTCAGATAAGTCAATCCAAACAGACAGGATGTCCATTTTGATCACAAGTATTATGAAAAACATGTTTTGGAAGAGTGACTTACATGACTAGCAAGCATATAGAGTGTCAAATAATAAGCTGCACCAGCCCAAGCTTTTTCCATCATTACTCCACTTGCCTTGGTTATCTTAGATGATAGAGGATAAATAAGATACAGCCTCAATAAGTACTGGAAAATGGACACCAGGCGCACTACATGCCTTGATGCAATCATTTCTGACCCCTTTATATTTGGAATTACAGCCCAAATGAGTACCTAACATTATATATGAATTATCAAATTGTTATCCATGTTTGCAAACCATAAAATTCATATTTTAATTATGCGAAGAATGGCTAATACATTCTTTCAGGATTTGCGACTGACCCTGCAAACCAACACAGAACATTTAAACATGTTTTGTACTCACTCGTGCTTTATGGGAGTTTGAAAACATTTTCACTATTTCTTCAATGAATAAAAACTATTTCGGAATTTAAGGTGTCGCGTATTATTGCGACATTCTTTGGCTGGTTTACTATAAGTAAAGATAGAAGGGTAGAAAACCACTTGTGATGATGCCCTTGGAGGGTGAAATGATTCATACTGATAATTAAAAATGAATATTAGGAATATACCTGAGGAAGTGGTAGTGCTGCAACAAGATCAGACCAAAGTTCTTTTTTCATGTAGTTTGATGCAATCTTTGAGGGATCTATAATGAGTTCTCCTCGACCAGAAACACGAGATGAAGGAGCAATATAAGCAGTTTGAAACCTAATATAGATATGAATAATGTAAAATGCATCAACAAATGTTCTAATTATAGTAAGTGAAACTTCAAGACCAATTGACATATCAATACACTTTTCTTTCTTAGCAACTGGTAAGTAAAAGAAAAGTGGATCCACAAATAATGAAATCAAACAAGCTACTAAGAATATTTTGTTCCATAAATTTATTCTAGGTCCTCTAGGATCATATACTAAAATCTCTCCTGCATCATAATCTTCAGAAAAAACTCTTGAAAGTCCTCTTCCATTTGATGATGGCTTGTTTATTGCATCTTTTCCATGCTTGTATTCACTACTCATCTCATATACATTCATTTCCATGTGACTTTCTTCACCTTCTTGTAATTTCTCTTTTTCAAGATCATCATGAAACCTGAGTTCACAATAACACCGAATTTAGCACCAATTTTAAAAAAAGAAAAAGAAACCGAAACGTAGTTTCTTTATTAGGCAAATGTTTGTGGTTAATTCATTCGGAGAGAAAAATGTTAGTAGTAACGATCAAACCCTGGACCTGTTAGATAGAACACATTCGATGTATCAACTCATACCACTAGGCTACTTCTTCGGAATTTGAAATAAATAAACGAAGTTGAAAATAATGATATAGTACAATAGAAATATAATTTCTTAAGTTGATAAGTCATATTAGTTACAATGTTAAAGGGAAGATTATGCAAACCTTACGGCTCTTGATATAACAGAAGCCATTTTTGTTGTATAGCTCAAGTTTTACCCTGCAAGAAAAGTAAGAGATATAAGAAAACTTATATACAAGTGCAAAAAAACACTATTTGGAAAGGATTTAATTTAAGAGCCAACCACAAAATCTCAAAGCTAATTTTCTGTATCATATTTTTTTTGCCGGAATTCATGTGACTGAAAAGTGTGACAACTACTAATCTATAGGTACCATAGTCTTTTTGCTAAAACCTGTGAATTGGACACTATATTCAAAGTCACAGTTCCTTGGACTTCATGGTTAATTTGATATATGGACATTATTTTTTGTGGAGTTAAAAAGATGAAACTAATGAAAAAAATAATATGGTCAATTTGATTTATTGGGGGGAACCGTATCTGATGTAGGCAAACTGGCTGCACGTATCGAAGATGAAGTGGCGCGCAAGAAAGACTCAATGGAAACAGTGCAGATTTGACATCCGGTGACGGATTGACTCGAATTATAGCTTTTCGGAAAGAGAATTCTCTCATGAGCATAACTCATCGCTTTGCCGTGATGTAGGCATTTTTATTATTTCAGCAACTTTATTATTTTTTAATTTTGTTTCAGTTTGTTATTTTCAGCCCATTATGTTTGTTATTTCCTTAGCATTTAAACTAAACTTTCGTAGCCTAAGAGGCCGTTTTGCATTCAATAAAAATATCGAGAACTTTTACCAATTCTGGTGGATTCCGGAAACCCCTTTTGACAGGTTTGTCATTTGCAACTTGTCTGTTTATCTTTTAGGTGTAGTGTTTGCTAATCCTTGCTTTTATTCTGCGCCATTATCAATGAAAAAGGAAGGATCACATTCAGGTTTAGTAGAAATATTTATGTATAAGGGGATATAGGAAAATAAATTTAACAATAAAAAGTTTAAGTGGTGTTCAATATTTGATTTGTTTTGTCTGTTTAGCTAGTTAGTAACTTAGTATGATTCTCATTTGTAACAATTAATCATTCATTAGTATCTTTCTTTATTATTAATCATTCATTTGTAACAATTAAAAAGAGTGAATCTGGGAACAAACACATACCAATAATTCACCACTAATTTTGATTTGAAACTCTTGTTGTTTCAAATTAGTGGACAAAAAGTAACGATGTTTATAGAATATGCTGGCATTCATTGTGACTATTGATACTGGTGTTCACGTGTATAATCTGATAGCTTAATTCAACGCAGTGTTTGGTCTTTTTTTTTCTTAATTTAGTTGAATCAAAACCAAACCGACCAAATCGAGACAGCTTTGTTTCGGATAACAGAGTTCAATTCTTTTTGACAAAAAAAAGGTTTACCATTTTAAATCATTTGACAAATCTGAACTGTATAAACAATAAGCTCTTTTTTCATATTTTTTTTATTGGAGATAATTCTATTCGAGGCACGACACTAAATGTGACTATCTTCCTCGACCAATATTCGAACTTTAGTCCACATTAGGCTGTAAAAGTCTAACACATTTAGCAATACCTAACTCTTATTGCTTTGTTTCCAAGTAATATACGTTTAATACATTTCTAATTCTTCTATTTGAAGAATTCATGTAAACCCTTCAAAACTCTCCTCCAATATAATTTTTGAGTCCCCAAATGAAAAGGATTTTGTATCATGAAGAAAAATTAATCCCCAAATTGTACCTACTATGTGTAGACTAGACTTTAAATCCTTATCCCAAGTATCATTAATTATTTATGCAGCTGAGGAGTTATAAAGCCAAGCAGAATAACCGTGAGTCGGCTGAGACAAAATTAAGGGTGAATTTAGAGGTTAATGGTATAAGGGAAGATTACAAAGGCAGTATTACAGCATTGAAAGCATAGCTGGACTTGAATCACATAGTACAATACAACTACCTAAACCAAACATTTGTATGACTAAGAAACTATCACAAATAAATGCGTACGAGACCAGCCACACACACACAACATGCTACGGTACAAAACACATATTTGAGTTCAATCTTACAAACAAAAAAAATTGTTTAGTGATTCATACATTACTACCACATTTCTTTTCTATTACGGCCTCCAATCCTTTTTTATAATAAACAAATAATTTTACAAGTTCATTGAATAACTTCATATATTTGATCTACATATAGATCAAATACATCTGTTTTTCAATGAATCCAAAAAACTGAATTGTTTCATATATAAAGAATCAAGAGTATCTACTAAAGCTCTGTTTGAACAGAACAAAAAAAGAAATTTCTTTAGATATTTTAAAATGTTAGTGATATCAAGCCGAAGGCCTAACAGAACAAGTTTCTACTATTTTGATATTTCATTTTTTTCTTCATATAACATAGTGGCAAAAAATTCACTCTTTTGAATGATTTAAGATCCTCTCTATTTCCTCCATTTAGAGAAATAAAGACACACACAAAAATTGGGGTTCAAATTTCGATCCCAGCATACTACAATATCCCTAGCAAAGCTATGCTCACATGGACATTTTATTATATGAATGAAAAATGGAAGAGATGTATAGTGCAGGTAGAGGTATTCATCGATTGGGTCAACCCAGAAAACCCGGTCAAACCCACCCAAAAAAAAAGGGTTGGGTTGGGTTGTGTAATTGGGTGAGTATGATTTCTAAAAATGAAAAACCCATAAAAATAAATGGATTTCGGGTAAACCAGGCCCAAACCCAAAAACTCACTTACCCAATAATGTTAATATTTTTTATCTTTATTTTCACATGGTAAAAGAAAGTTATATTTCCAAAACATATACATATTGTACCTGTGTATTGAAAATCAAAACATATTAGAGTTACAAATTAATATGTTGCACTTTTTGGTTATTTTGATACTGATGCAATTTTACATCATGCAACTTTAGTTTGTTGCAAGTATTTTATGATGGAGTTTATTATTTGAGATAAAATTATAGTAAAATAAGTTAAACATTTTTTTTTAAGAAAATTAAAAAGTAGAGTATACTATTTTAAAACAAAATTACGAGGACTTGTCATTTAGTCATTTAATATTAAAAAAATAGAAAAATAAGTTGGGCAACCCATTACCCAATCCAACCCGACCCAAAAATGAGTGGGTTTGCCCAAACCCACCCAATAGTATAAGAATCCTGCTCTTTACCCAACAGATTTTGCTCGCGTCCAGCTGAATTTTCAAATATACCCCTGCGTGAGTTAAGTCACGCAGCGTGACTTAAGTCACACTCCAATGGCCGGTGCACGAGTTAACTCACGCAGGTTGGCCGGTTGGTCAGAGCTCAAGAACACATGTTTTTTGAACTTTGGTCAGCTTTTCAACTTTCAATCTACACTTTTTTTTTACAGCTTTTATATGTTTTTTGACTACAATTATGGTAGTTATAACCTATGTTACCACTCCCACCTATAAATACTCCTCCAAACTTCCCCATTTTCTCACATCATCTCACATTCTCACTCTCCTCCTCACTCTCTCCCCCTATAAATCTCCTTCTATTCCTTCTTTTTTTAGTATTTATTTTGGTGTAAAAAGAGGTTAATCTTAGGGTAAAAATAAGCCAATCGAGGGGTAAGAATAGGTGGACCGACCTGAGGTAAAAAAATATCAACTGTTGGGGTAAAACTAAATATGCTTCTTTTTACCCCTAAAACTTTTTACCGTGGATAAAAATAATCTTCTTGGGGCATAAAAAGAATCAGATTTAGACTTACCCCAAGGGTTGATTTTTTCCCCCCACAAAGATCGGTCTCTTCATAGCCCAAGGTTGGTCTCTTTTTACCCCAAGAATGGTCTCTTTTTACCCCCAAGAAGTAGATTTAGTACATTTGAATAAAATGTATCAATTACTGTAATTGTATCAATGATATTAATAAAATGAGATATTTTATGTATTATTTTTGTTCCATTCTTTTTATTTATATAGAATAAAAAATTGAGACCAACCTTGGAGTAAAAAGAAAATTTATAAGAATAAAATGTATCAATTTTGTTTCATTCTTTTTATTTTATTTATAAGAATAGAAAATTTCTTGGTGCGAGACTTAAGTCACACTGTGATATTAGGGGTGCGTGAGTTAAGTCACGCTGTGATATTTGGGGTATATTTGGAAATACAGTTGAGCGCGAGTAAAGAGCAGAATTCATAGTATAACGGGTGGTTATTTTACGCCATCCAAACCAGAGCACCCTATTTGGTTTAGTTTTGGGTTTGGCCAAACCCACCATGGCTTAATATTCAATCTTATTTTTTAAAATGTTAAATAAAAATGTACAGTTACAACATTGAATATCAGCCATTGTTTTATATTGATGTTAATCTCGTTATTTAATTTAAATTTAAATACAAACAATGACAATTCGTTTACAAAACATTCAATATCAAACATGATGCAAGCAGCATACAGATGGGCAAAGAACATTTGTTGCTGCATGAAGAAGTTGGATGTAATGTAAGCACACAAAGATTAAGGATTGAGGAAGAACTAAATGAAAAATAATTGGGAAGGTAATAAAAGACAAGGGTAAAACAGTATTTAACATTTTAAAAAAATATCAAAAGATGATTTCATTCTCTCTCAAATTGGATGGAACAAAATAAATGATGGTAAGCAATTCCATTTATTTTAAAAAAAATAAAAAATAAACAATGGAACATAAGCCAATTTCATTTCATTATCTTACATTCTATCCCATACCACCAATTAAAACTAGCCTAAAATGACGATAAAAATACAATTTCATTTCATTTTTCAAGTTCCTTCAAACATTGTTAAATTGGTGTTGCATAACCTAAAAGCATAGTTTCAGAAACACAATGGTAGTTTCAGGCGGGGGAAGGGGTCAACATTATCATGAAAACTGCAAACACATAAGTCCTCAATTAGAAAACATAATAAACATCACCAAAATTCTTAAGTCACATAATATTTTCCAACATAACAAGTAAACCATAAAATAAATTTGTGGTTGATAATTTTCCAGGCACATTCGCAGTAGTAAAATCATTCCACAATATCGTTGCAAAATTTGAATCACGGTAACTATCGAACATCAAGCAATCTACTACTAATAAAGCGGTAAATTACGGACTACAACAAATCAGTTTAAAATAAAATCTATTTAATCTAGAGCACACGTTCAAATTTCAAGAGAGTATTATCTCTTCTACAGAATGAAGCTTGTTAGGTACTGCTACTGTGTGTAGATACAGTTACCAAGTATGAAGTGCATTCTTTCACAAACAGTTGGAAAACATAGATGAATTGCAGCCACATAACTCCCAACTACCTGCTAACAATAAGATGTTAGAACATTCGGTCCAATTAATTCATGAGGAAAAAAAAAAACCATAATTTTAAGATGTCCTGCATTAGAACATTGCATATTATATAGGTATAGGATAGTACCAAAATCCTCTCTTGATCTGGTATAGATGATTGGCAAAATCCTCAAAATTGACGCTTTGGTCTACTATCTGCAGGTGAGACTCGGATAGCTCTGCCATTCAAATCCTACAAAAAAAAAAAGCCAGATGATATAAGATTCCGGTGGTTAAATACATAATATAACTTTACACAGCACCAATTCACACATGAAGAGTTGAAGACGCAAAACTACAACTCAATGGCTTTGAATCCTCCTAGGGACTCAACGCTTTCATAATTAAAAAAATTAGGGTCCCGGAATTCTAACTCATAATCTAAAAGTAACATAAATCTAATTTGAATTATGAAATTAAAAAGTCCAGCATCAAATTGAATAGAGGAGGGGTTTGCATGCTTACCGCGCCATCTAAAGTTCGAATAGCACTGTTGACCTCATCAGCGCTGCTGAAAGTCACAAAGCCAAATCCTCTAGATCTTCCACTTTCCCTGTCATAGATTACCTTTGCTTCCAAAACCTGTCCTTGTTCACCAAACAATGACTCAAGTGCCAAGTTGTCAACACCCCAAGCAAGGTTACCAACATGAACACGGTTGTCACCATCTGAAGAACCACCTCTTGGAGGACCTCTTGAACGATCACCACCAAAACGAGGATTCTCACCGAAACGGGAGTTCTCACCGAAACGGGAGTTCTCACTACGAGGAGGTGGTGGTCCAGCATTCACTCTCAATTCTCTTCCATCCACCACCTGTAAATTTCCAAAAATGTTTCATTAGATGTTATAAACAAAACGACCAAAGCCATTCATAACATAGCAAATAATAGCAAACAATAGTAAAACATATTTAGTTTTCACATCATCCAAACTCAGATATAAGAGTTACAATGAGTAGATCTGGATAAAGTACTACCATAGTTATCCCCTTATCCACATTTTAATAAAATACCTATACATGGGGTATACCTAATTACTTGTAACTAATAAAATTCAGCAATACATAATTAAACCATTGATTAAATAAAATTAAAACATGTTTGTGTGAGCAAATTGTGTACTATGGTACTGCAGTCACATTCATACCCAATAACATTTGAATTTAATTTAATTACTCATACACACACACACACAAACACACACACACACACAATTACCATACTCAATTTTCAAACAACTAACAAAAATTCTCAAAACAAAACATCTAAATAATTATCAAACAAATGATGAAAAATAAACTCACATAGCCATTCAACTGCTGAGCAGCCGCTTCAACTTCCGCAGCAGAAGACATAGTAACAAAACCAAATCCCCTGCTTCTTCCAGTAGCCTTATCATAAATCACCTGAAAAAACACAAATTTCAAAATTTAACACCAACCCAATTAACCCAATTAAATTCACCACAAACCCATTATTTTTCATCTAAAAGGGTACTCAATTAAACAATAAAAAACCAAACTTTGTAATAAATTATCACAAACCCAATAATTTTCATCCAAAAGGGTGTCCAATTAAACCATAAAACCCAAACTTTATAATAAATTATAACAAATTACCTCGACCATTTCAACATTCCCAACGTTTTCAAAAATCTCAGCAAGTTGAGCACTGTCAACACTGAAAGGAAGGTTACCAACAAACAACCTCTGGTTAGGAGAGTAACTAGGGGTATCATCGCCATCGTCAAAGGTATCTTCTTCCTGGTCAAATTCAGAAGAAACGGCAACACGAGAAATGAAACGATGTGAAATAGACAAAGATGGACGAAGAGAGACAGAGGAAAAGGAAAAGGGTTTGAAATTAGGGTTGAGGGAAAGAGAAGGGAGTGAAGAGAAAAATTGAGGAGAGTTTTTGGTGAAGAGTGATGGAAGTACTAGGGATGTTGCAGAGGTAGACATGGTTTAAGGAAATGGATAAGGTTTTGAGAGAAGAGGAAGTAGGGTTTATTGAAGAAGAGAGTGAGTGAGGGTTTGGAAAAGGGTTGAGGAGGGTGATATTTATGGAAGTGAGGGGAACGGTTGCAAAATGAAAGAGTGCATGATGATAAGGTAGGATATGATTTTTTGGTGGCATTTTACTAATTCATCCCTAGTAATCATAAGATATATCTCTCTCTTCCACTTCCATTTTTTTCGGTTAGCAACACTCTCTTTTGAACACCCTCTCTAATACTCACTCTTTTATTGGTTTAAATCATTGTGAGTTTATACTTTGAAAATTGAACCCAAACAAAATGGTGGGACATACATTCATTTCATCCAATAAAAGAGTGAGTGTTAGAGAGAGTGTTGAAAAGTGAGTGTTGCTAGCATTCCTCTTTTTTCTATCCTATTTTGAGTCGGATGACCTAATAACGTCGAGTTCGGTCGCGAAGTAATTATGATTGATTAAAATTTGTTCCATCCAAAAATAAAACTTGAGTTTTTTTAACAAATTTTCAAATAATTCGTCTTTTAGTGGAGCTATTAATCAATTGAACACAATTGTTTGATTTCTCTTTTGTATTGTCTAAGGAAATACATAATAATAATTTTTTCCCTTCAAAAAATATTATTTTAATATGAAATAAACTCATACGAGTTTCGAGTCGATTTCGCCAGAGCAAAACAAGTTAAGGTATAAAATCGAATTTGACAACCCCAACCTTAAAAAATGACTTATGAAGTGACAATTGTCATCAGTTATAAACACCATTGATATTATATCACTTTAAATGTAAAACTCTTAAAAATAGGACGTGCACCGTCGTTTACATGATGTCCATTAAAAACTTGAGTACGGTAGGTATTTCCAAAATAAAATAAAGTAGATTTT
>Ga0315914_1008071_pt1 | contig 14259 bp, 12 predicted proteins | sample MpolenodulesMG_FD_203920 | JGI IMG/M metagenome (GOLD analysis project Ga0315914, IMG submission 203920) | Medicago polymorpha root nodule microbial communities from Los Angeles, California, United States - elongated nodules | ecosystem: Host-associated > Plants > Roots > Nodule | place: USA...
CCTTGTGTTTTTCCCACCTTCAGTTGGCATCAGAGTGTCTGGTTTTGTTGCTCTATTCCTAGCACTTAACAGTGTAACATAAAAGATTCTGACATAAACATGTCTGCTTGTGGTGATGGAACAACTGATTCTGGAAGCTCTGCAGCTGTATCATATAACTATGGTAATAATGATAAGAAGTCTGGTTCTTATAAACCACCTATGTTCAATGGAGATCTTGAAACATTTTCTTGGTGGAAAAGTAAGATGTACAGTCACGTCATTGGTATAGCTGAAGAACATTGGGACATCATTGAAGATGATATTGACATACCAATTGATGAGGAAGGTGTAGCTATTAATAGAAAGAAACACATTTCTTCTCGGAAGAAGATCTACAAAAAGCATCACAAAGTTAGAGGAATTATTATTGATGCTTTACCTCAAAGTGAATATCTGAAGTTAGGTGACAAATCAACTTTTAAAGCTATGTTCAAATCTTTGTGCTCGAACTATGAAGGTAACAAGAAAGTTAGAGAAGCCAAAGCTAATCTTCTTGTTCAACAGTATGAGATGTTCAAGATGAAAGAGGGTGAAAACATTGAGACTATGTTCTCAAGGTTTCAAACTCTGGTATTTGGACTTCAGATTCTGAAGAAATGTTACTCAACTGTTGATCATGTGAACAAGATTCTAAGGAGTTTGCTTGCTAGATAGAGACCTAAGGTGGCTGCTATTGAGGAAGCAAGAGATCTAAATACACTCAATATTGAAGATCTTATAAGCTATCTCAAATGTCATGAGTTAGGGTTCAATGAATGAACCTGTTAAGAAACCTTAAGTTTAAAGCGCTGAAGTCAAAGGAAAAGTCTTCAAAAGCTCTCAAAGCTGATGAGTCTAAAGATGAGTCTCATGTTGGAGATTCTGAAGAAGATCTAGAAGCTGAACAGATGGCTATGCTTTCTAAAAGACTTCAATACCTTGGCAAAAGAAAAAAGAGGTTCTCAAACAGAAGCAGTGGTTCCAAAGGATCAAGCTCAAAGAAAGAAGAACGAAAAGGATGTTTCAACTGCACGAAACCTGGTCACTTCATTGCTGATTGTCCAAACTTGCAAAAGGACAAGTAAAAGGAGAAGTCAAAGAAAACAAGCTTCAAATCTAGTAACTTCAAAAACAAGATCAAGAAGAGTATGATGGCTACATGGGATGATCTTGACAAAGAATCAAAATATGAGAAAGAAGAAATTGAGGAAGAAGCTAATCTAATCTGGCTTTGGTAGAAACAACATCTTCTAATGTAGAGTCTGGAATAGAGTCTGAGAATGAAGATAAGGTGTATTCTAAACTCAGTAGATCTGAACTTATTGATTCTATCAAAGAACTTATCAGTCATTACCAAACCAAATCAAAAGAGTTAATTTTTCTGAAAGAAAGCTATGTAAGGTTGATTAGAGAACATGAGAGAACTCATCTGAAAATGACTGATTTGGAAGAGGAAAACAGATATTTTAAGAAAATGACTGATAAGTGGTCTAATAAACCCTTATGTGAACAAGATATTGCAGTTCAAGAGTTTATTGTGACTAGAATTGACAGAAGCAAAGTATCTTCTATGATTTATGGTGTCAAAGGGAACAAGGGAGAAGGAATTTGTTTTACAGAAGAAATTGGTAAACCCAAAACAACTCTACCACCTTGTTTTCATTGCACTAAGAAAGGCATAAAAGCTTTTTTTTTTGTTGCCAAAAGTTGACAAAACTAAAGTTCTGAACTAGACAGAACCTAAAGCTTCTGAATCTAGGACAACAAATCAGAATCAAGGATTCCTAAGTCTAAGGTTTTGAATAAATTTTGACCCAAGACTTCAAAGATTCAGATTCTGAAGAGACCAGAACCTAAGTCTCAAGTTCTGATGAAATCATAATCAAGAGTCTTGAAAGCTAAGTTTCAGAGGAGTTCATCATCTCATGCTAAGATGATTTCAAGACCAAGAGGCTTTAAACCTAGAGTCTTGAATGAATCTAAGCCTTATAACTCCATAAACAAGGCACATAACAAGTCAAAACCCTTCAGAAGTAACCCAAAAGGACCCATAAAGATAAGGGTACGTAAGTCTGAAATTGTCTATGTGGCAGGCGTGCTTAAGAGGAATGGAAAAGCAGAGATCATGGTACCTAGACAGTGGTTGCTCACGTCACATGATAAGAAAAAAGTCTATGTTCCAAACCCTGACCATGAAAGAGGGATGAACTGTGGAATTTGGAGGAAACCAGAAAGGCAAGATTATTGGTATGAGAAATATTGATAACTCTTTTATCTCTATTAATAATGTTGGTTTGTTAATGGACTAAGATATAACTTAGCATAAGTAAATTTTGTGATAATGGTTATGAAGTGATGTTAGATAAGAACAACTGCACAGTAATCAACAAAACTGCAAAGTTCATAATGTTTAAAGGTAAAAGGAAGAACAATGTTTACAAAATCAATTTTTCAGAATTGGCTGATCAGAAGGTTGTTTGCTTTCTGTCAGTGAGTGATGAAAAATGGTTGTGGCACAGAAGTTTGGGACATGCTAGCTGAAGATTAATCTCTAAGCGTAGCAAGTTGCAACTGGTCAGAGGCTTAACATACATTAACTATCACTCAGATTCACTTTGTGGTGCATGTCAGAAAGGAAAAATTTTGAAATCTTTTTTTAAAATCTAATGACATTGTTTCTACTTCCAGACCCTTAGAACTACTTCACATTGATTTGTTTGGACCAGTTGGTACAACATCAATCAGTGGGAAGAAGTATGGATTAGTCATTGTTGATGATTACAGCAGATGGACTTCGGTCAAGTTTCTCAAAACTAAACATGAAGCATATGATGTGTTTAGTAACTTCTGCACACAAGTACAATCTGAAAAAGAAACGAAAATTTTAAAAGTCTGAAGTGATCATGGTGGAGAATTTGAAAATGAGCCATTTAGAACTTTTTTGTGAAAAACATGGAATTATCCATGAGTTCTCATCTCCTATAACTCCACAACAAATTTGGGTTATAGAGAGAAAGAACAGATATTTACAAGAAATGGCCAGAACCATAATTCACGAGACTAGTATGGCTAGGTACTTCTGGGTAGAAGTTGTGAACACAACATGTTATGTTTGAAACAGAATCTATATTAGACCAATGCTGAACAAAACAACATATGAACTCTTTGAAGGAAGAAAACCAAACATTTCTTACTTTCATCAGTTTGGATGTACATGTTACATCTTGAACAATAAGGTCTATCCAAAGAAATGTGATGCCAAGGCTCAAAATGAAATCTTTTTAGGTTACTCTGAAAGATCCAAGGCATACAAAGTGTATAATTCTGAAACACAATATGCTAAAGAATTAAATTTGATGACAAAGAGCCTGATAATGAAATGCCAAAGCTAGTTGAAAGTTTTACAGATATTTGGACAACAAAAAGCATCAGAACCTGTTCAGAATTTAGAGTCTGATGACAATCCTGAAGGTTCAGAAGCTGATTTGACGCTAGAAGCTCATATATATGAAGAAGCTTTTGAAAAAGCTCATGCTGGTTCTCAAGAAGCAAGTCAATCCAAAAGCACTTTCAAGTACAAGTCTTCACATCCAAAAGATTTGATCATTCGAAACAAAGATAGTCCCTAGAAGACAATATCGTCCTTCAGACAAGAACATTCAATGTTGGGACTGCTATCAATGATTGAACCAACTTTTGTTGATGAAACACTTTCTGATGACAGATGGATAGTTGCAATGCAAGAGGATCTCAATCTGTTTCAAATAAATGATGTCTGGGATCTGGTTTCTAAACCACCTCAGAAGAACATTATTGGAACAAAATGGGTATTCAGTGAGCTAGGTGAAGTTGTAAGAAACAAAGCTTAACTTGTAGCTTAAGGTTATTGTAAACAAGAGGGTATTGATAACACTGAGATATTTACTCCAGTTGCAAGACTGGAAGCAATAAGGTTACTTATTTCCTATGCAGTTAATCATGGCATATCCTTATACTAGAAGGATGTTAATAGTGGCTTCCTAAATGATGTAATTTCTAAAGAAGTGTATGTTAAGAAACCTCCTGGTTTTGAAGATTTAATACATCAAGATTATGTTTTTAAACTTAAAAAATCATTTTATGGTCTTAAACAAGCTCCCATAGCTTGGTATGAGAGACTGTGTAATTTCTTGCTGAAAATGATTTTAAAAGAGGACAAGTTGACATTACATTATTCAGAAATACACTTAAGAAAGATATCTTAATTTTCATACATATCCTAATATTTGTTCAAGTGTGGAGGCCATAGACTAAAATTTATTATGTCTTGATCAAAGTATTGGTTCTGAAAGAACAAATTGAAGGGCAAAGGTTTTCAAGAGAAGCTAGTTGCGAGTCAGAATCTGAAGAAGTCAGACTCTGATGACTACCCAAAATATGGAAAAAGTCAGAATCTGAAGATCAACTAGAAGCTGAACTTCAGACTCTGGAAGCCAGACTCTGAAAGCTGAAGACCAAAGGAGAAGAAGCATTGGATGTTAAGCCTTGATGGGTCTGAAGATCACGAAATGGTTCTGGAAATGTCAAATGGTCAATGAATGTCACTTTCATTAAATGACATGAAGGAAAATAGTGTATGACCGCTACTCCAAGACCTCCAACATTCCCATGTGCATTGTACGAAGCTACAACTGTGTCTCCATTGGAAAAGAACGGTTAATTCCTTATCAAAGAAAGGATTCAAAATCATTCCTTCATAGGACATTGATCAAGCTTCTCAAATGACTTCTTGATCTGCAGGCACTCTATAACCTTTCTTTTCAACCTCTATATAATGGATTGAAGACTTGAAGATAAAATAAGACTCCGCAATATTTTACAAGTGCAAAAACTCTATCAAATTCATTACGCACCAAACACTTAGAATTTCTTATAAACTTTCATATCTTAGAAATTCATTGTATTTGTGGGCATCTCCGATTGTATATCAAGTGTTAACCCAAACAAATATTCTTTACAATATTTGTTTGTTAGAAGTATCTTGCTTGTGAGCTTGAGCAATGTGTGATTATCGTGAAAAATCTCTTATACGTGACAAGGGGACTGGACTACTTCTGGATTTTGGAAGGAACCAAGATAAATTGCTTGTATCTCTTCCTTCTCTATCTAGCTCTATTATATCTGCTGCACTTAACTCTGAACATTGCTTCAGGTTCTGAACTCTATCAGAAGCTGAACATTGGAATTAGTTAAAATCTAAAAGAAAAAGCTTAGACAATTCAACCCCCTTCTTGAGTTTTTCTCACCTTCATTGTGAACAGTAAATTTTATTAAATTTAGATTTTGATTAATATTATTTTGATTTTCCTTTGAAAGATAGATATAAATATTTTGCACTTTCACATTGTAACAAAGTTTACTTTTTTCTAAATTGTGTTGTCTTTTTCTTAATATTTTTAAGTGTTGTGCACTAGTTAGAGTCTTACACAGAGTCTGATAGCAGTGGATAAAATCAAACACAAAGGTATATATATATATATATATATATATATATATATATAGTGAGAGAGAGAGTAGACACAATCACTTATGTTGGTTCCTCCTAAAATTCAGGAGTAGTCCAGTCCCCTTGCACTTCCAATGGATTTTCACTATAATCACACATGATTACAAATTGCTCAAGTAAGTATTGAACAAACTCTTAAATTCAGAAGAGTGTCAGCACATTAAGAGTCGTTGAGAAGAATGTGGTTGAGTATATGAGCTATCTTCACCAGGCTTGCTCCGCTTGAATGAAATGAGGTAAGTAAGACAATGTTGTGAATGTCATGAATGATGATATGCGCAACTCTTCAGAAAGGTATGTTTTTATTGAAAATTCCAAAGAATATAATTCGTTTTTTTCGTTACTTTAGGACAAGCAACAGTTAAGTTTGAGGTTGTGATGACAGGTCGTCTAAAGTTATTCTTAGCATGTTTTTCAATCATTTTTCAGTAGGTTTTACATCCAAAATATAGGAGTATTAGAGCAATTACTTATGATTTCGGGACATTTGTAATGTTTTCTATATTTGAATTTGTAATTCTATTCTTACCAAAACATGACAATTTTAAGGCATTATGTTGTAATTCATAAAGAAATAATGCATATCGGCAAAGAAAGACATCTGAATATTTGTGAAGACCTTAGGAAGATGAAAGACACTACAAAAGGAGGAATTATGTTCCCAAGTTCCAATACATCTTATATGGAAGCAGACACCCAAAAATACAAAGAAATAGGTTACGAGCATAACACATAACTTGATATGGCGCAAGCTATACAAAATGTGATAGCTGAAACCACTAGATACATGGATGAGTACTCCGAACTCGTTAAGAGTGTAAGTGAAGAACAGTGCGCTATCATCCATCAAATGATAGAGATCGTGGTTGAAGCCTAAAACCACTTCAATCCACCCCTTAATATTTTTATTATCCTTTTTGAAATCCCTTTGAGACTCCAACAATAATTTATTTTGTTGTTACTAAGTGACAAATCATGTTATTGTTCTGAACCTTAATGTCATCTATTTGATTTCTCTTGAAGTTAGATAGATTATTTTTATAGCTTGACATTGTTTGAAGCTAAGTTTAAGGTTGCTATTTGGAATTAGTAACATTTTTAGTTTGGGGTGGGGTACCAGTAGTACTTATTTATCAAAAAGAAAAAAATGAAGAAAAAGGTAAATTACCATGGGTCTACTCACAAAAAAATAGAAAAAGAAAAAAAATCAAGAGCCAAAAACATCAAAAATTTTGATCTCTTCAAAAAAACATGTTTATTTATGTTGAAAAATAAAAAGATAATTAGTTTTACTTAGTACCCATCTTGTTTGATTCAATGAATGAAGGTTGGTAATGCTTCAATGTATAGTAGGAATCCTTATGTTGATAATTTAACTCCAGGTTCTTTTTGTAAGCCTACTTTCTAAAATATATCCCACCTTAACCTAAGCCACGTTACAACCTTGAAAGACCTCAAAGTTTGTATATAATATGATCTTGACTGTATGTTTAAAATTGTCTCAAATTTACAAAAAGATACATTCGTGTGACGACTGGAGTGGGAAAATGTCATGACCAGGCGCCCCCTTGCGGGCCAAGGCATTATTTTGTGACTTCTTGGTGGAAAAAAACCCGGTATTTTAGCCAAAGTTAAGGTGGAAACTCTCCCTATAAATATCGCTCTCCTCATTCATTATTTCTCATTGAAAACGAAGCAGTTCAAGAGCAAGACAAGCACTAAGAGCTTCAAGGGAAGAGTTTCTCTCCTCACTTCAAGTTTCGCTGGGGTATGTTTTATTTCTTTTGTAATTCATCTTTAGTTACCATGTGTAACTAAATATTTTTAGGCTAGGGTTCTAAGATGAACCTCTATTATGGTTGATGGATAATTTATTTAATTTAAAGTCTTTATTTACTTATTTCTCTTTATGCTATTTAGATTTACTGTTGTTACGTAAGATTTGTCTCCTCTTATGCATAACCCTCACTTAGGCACTTAGGGAGGTGACATTACCTAATATTGATGTATATCTGTCTAATAAGGAAGTAATTAATTAGTAACTAGGGAAAGAAGCCGAAAGAGAGCGAACTCTTAGAGAAAGGTACATAGGGATGTGACATCTAATATTGATGCATATCTGCCAGAATCATGAAGTAACTAGTTAATAATTACGGAAACAGGTGACATCACAACTTAAATCAGCCCAATAACTCCACTCTTCTTTCACCTTGATAAGGTAGACGCCGATAGGGTTTCCCGTTTGTATAACTACCGAGAGGGAGTGTGCTATGTGTTTCTAAGAGTAATAATGAGCGGACCTTTAAGAACATTGGGACTACACTGATTAGAATTTAGGAAAGCTAACTTAAGCTTATATTTCAATTACCTATGAGAGAGTAAGACCCCAAATGTACGTCCATGCGACCAGCATGTGCAACTCGACAGCTGAAGGGGAATGAGCCCATATCTCTGAGAGAGTAAGGCCCCACATGTACCATCCTCGTGTGATCAGCAAATGCAACTCGACAGCTGATAAGTAGTAGGACCTCACAAACTCATAACTTAGATAGATAATGATTAATAACATGAATAAGACTTGACTTTTACGTAATCCCAATAATTAAATAGAGAGGGTTCGAAGAATCCTAACCGCTGCTAACATTTTGCAATCAAAACAGGTAAACTTTTCTCTGTTGCAAACAAATTAAATTTGCAAAACTCTAAACTCTTATCTCTTTTATTTTATTTTGTTCCCAAATAAGTAACGTGAATTGTTTGGTCGTTGAAACGACAATTCATGTGGATACGATACTCTACTTATCACGTTCTTACTTGGTAAACAATTTGGTACACTTGTCTAATCTGACCATCAAGTTTTTGGCGCCGTTGCCGGGGATTGTTGATATTTTGGACTAAACAATTTCAATTATTTATTCATAATTTTTTTATTTTATTGTTTTAGTAATTTATTTATTTCAAAAAAATAAAAAAGAAATATATATATATATATATAGAGAGAGAGAGAGAGATAGAGTATAGTAAATATATATAATAATTATAACAATACATACCCTATGGAGTTTCATGAATCTAATACATACTCTTGCGACTACGAGCAGAACACACAATTTGATATGGTGCAAGTTATACAAAATGTGATAGTTGATACCACTAGATAGATGGATGAGTACTCCGAGCTAGTGAAGAATATTGCACTATCATCCATCAAATAGCAGAGATCGTGGTTGAAGCCCAAGACCACTTCAAAGGAACAAACTTGGAGTAAGACATGACAATTAGTGTGACAATTGGACCGTCACATATGCATAATCAGCCTAACACAAATCAAAAATAGAGAAAAAAACAATTGGAGAAAATATTGTCAGAGGGATTAACTTGTCTCGATTAAATACTGCAAGATATTAAAATGATTTTTTTGTTTTGTTGAGGATTAATTTGGGCCTTGGCAAATTTTATAAGAGACCTAAATGGGTCTCTACTAACATTTTTTTATCAAAATTTTATTAAAAAACAATTATGAAAGACAAAATCTAATCTGAATTTTAAAATTCTAACAACCTTTGCGTTAAAAAAAAAAAAAAAAAAAAAACGACCATTATTTTTTATTATTTTGACAAAACTACCATTATTCTTACTAATGCTTATTTACCGGAGCACACCACAAAATCTAATCCTAAGCCTAACACCATTAAATGCTACCCTGAGAAAAACCCTAGCTACTTTTTTTTTTTTTTTACTGCCACTGTAATCAATAGGCGCTCCAAAGTATGCTTTAGCCGATTTACTGCATCAACATGCATTCATCCAACACCACTTCGCCTCCGACTCCAAAAACCACTGAAAACTATTGCCGCAAAAGTGAAAGTGAAAAGAGAAAACCCTTTAGCAGCAACATGACATTCTTGAGAAAGGCAATGAAGAAATCAATGGAGAAGAAGGGAGGGAAGGAAGCTGAGATTGCCAAGACCTTGATTAGAATTAGGAATAAGCGCTCAGGAGATCTTCGTCCGCGTCGTCGCGCCTTTCAAATCCGGCCTTCTAGGTTATCTACTATGTCTGATGCCCATGACTCTCCCATCACACAACCAGGTCAGATAAGCCCTAATTCGGAAGACAACCCACCAGGTCAGATTAGCCCTAATTCTCAAGACAACCCAAATCATTCATCTGTTTGTCTAGGTTTAGATTCCATTGATGAACATTAATAATATGTAGCTGAAAGAATTCACCTAAAATGTAACTATTAATTCTGTATTAAAAATGTAGATTTGTTTGTAATAAATAAAAAAATGGATTTGTTATTTGTAGGTTTATTATGTGTTTTGAAGCATTTTATATTAAGCCAGATTGGTGATTCAATTAATGAAAATTTAGAATTCAATCGATTCACTGAGTGATTCAATTTTTTAGTTGTAAATTCGGTAGTTAACTCAAAGACTTAAGCCCGAACTAAAAACAAAAGTACAGATCAAGAGGAAACAACACAGACAAGAACAAAATTTGCACAGCCCGGATGGTGGGGATTGGAGGATGGTTGGATTTGTTATGGTGGTGTGATTTATGCTCAATTGAACCAAACTGATTTGCAAAACTTATCAGAAGTGAATTGGGAATTGGTGAAAATACATTATTTTGGAGTGAACTATGGACAGGTAACCAACGAATCAATTTTCAATTTCTTGAACTGTATGGGCTGTAGCAGAATAAGAACTAGGCGGGCAACAGGTTAGAACTGGTGCTGGCAGCCAGATCTGAACAGCAATATCAGATATAAAGCCGTTTCTGTTTGATATACAGCTGCTAAAAGGCGTGTCAGATGTTGTAAAATGGCTGCCAGACGAGTGCAATGGGTTCTCCGTAAAAGGATTTATCAAGAGATGTGCAATTTATGTTTTCACAATGATTTCGACGATGAATTCTGGGCAGCCATGCAGCGATTATGGCTAACAACAGTGTCATCCAATTAAATTTGCATGTTTGGTAGGGGAGTCTTACAAGATAGACTTCCAACCGTGTCGAATTATGGAGAAGAAGGGGTGATCCGCGATGTGCATTAATTTTCTGTTTTAATGAGATTGAAACCGCAAGTCATTTTCTGGATTTGACATTCAATTGACTGAATTGGAAAGTAACTAACTGGACGGGGAGATAAATTGGTCGAGAATTTTCTTCTATTAAATTCGTTATGCATAGGGAAGAAAGGAAAGAGTATCCTCATTTAATTAAGTTACTAACAGCGTAATCTATTTGGTTGGAGCGCAACGACATCCTCATTAACCAGTAAATGTCAACATCTTGGAGGTAGTAGATCGTATCAAGTAGATGTCATGGTCTTGGTTTATTTGTCGAGATGGTAGTAGTAAAAATCTTCTTTCCTTATCTTGGTGGCTAAATCCAATACTTGCTTTCAATGTATTGTTTTGAGTACTCATTTCAATAAATCTTATAAAAAAAAAGTCATAAGTCACCCATATTTTTCATGTTCTATGGTCTCTCATGTAACAACTAACAATCATATTCGGAAATAGATCATATCCTGTCTTTGGAATTTAGCCATCCCTCGTGTGCTTCATCAAACAGTTGAGAGTTCATAGAAAATAAATAAACAAAAAGCAGTGGTTTTGAAAAGAGAGAAAACAAGTGGATGGAGGATCTGGATCGTCTTCAGCCCTTCCCCTCATGTTTATTGTCCTGCACTAATCAGAACCATCCATCATACCGTGTTCGTTGACTGCAAAAGGAAAATAAAATCAATGGTCAAGATTGGGCAGGACCTTCCTATGGCAGGAGAGGATTAACGGTCGAGATGAGAGCCAATTTGGATCCTCTTCATCCTCCTATTCTCTCCTCCCTCCTTCAGCAAATTATATCTGTTTATCTCTAAATTTTAGAGAGAAGAACAAGAAAGAAAGAAAAAAAATAGAAGATCAAGAGAGAGATATACACAAATTGGAGAAGGAGGGGGAAAGGAGAGGATTCAAATCGGCTCTAATTTCGTCCTTAAACCATCATGACACTGATCGTATTGATTGATATCAAATAATAGGACCAGTTCAACCTCTTAAACTTACTTATTTACTTAGCACCTAAATGTCGTTCAAGCACGGTCACTGCTCAGCACATCAAGCATAATGGAGTATATATTAGAATCTTTTGAACCACTTGGAATCCTGCCCTCAAATGTATAAAGCAAATGTAGATGCGACTAAATTATAATTATGAATACGGGATTTTAGTCGTATAATTAGAAATTAGTAGGGCTGTCCAAATTTTCTCTTTACGCTTCAAAGAGTGTTAAGTATGGAGAGTTCAGTTTTATGGGAGCTAATTATAATACACTAATAAAAGCATAATTAAAAGGTAAAACAGAAAAATAAAGGATAAATTATCCTAAAAAAAACTAGATATTGATTGATTGTGTGCATATTTAAATACAAAATTTGTCCTACTAGCCAAAACATCGTGGTCTACAAACTTCAATCTCATTCAGCTATTTTTCCTTTTTCTAACATGTTATTTGTTCTTTTTAGGTAAAGGCTCAATTGTAGTTGATGCAGAAGAAAATGAGGAGTGTTTGGTTTCTAAGAAAAGACCAAGACCCAATTTAATCAAGAATAATGAACCATCTGATCCCATGACGCCGAAGATCAACAAGAAACAGTTGATTGATGCAGCACAGACAACGGCAAAAAGAAAGAAAAGGACCAAGGTAACATAATTGTTTTACTATTGTTATATTCTTAACCAAATATTTGGCCTCTTTAGAAATAAATCTTAAAAAGAAGACCAAGGTAACCATATTGTTTTACCCTTGTTATAACCTTTACGGCTATATGATATTTCCTTCTTCTCTAATCATTTCTTTTTCATTTGTCTTGCAGAGGGTGAAATCCTCTCATCAAGCACCAATAGAGAAGATGGTAACCCCAAATGCTCAAACAACTAGGGAAACGCCTAGATCCACAACCATGGTTCTTGTTTGACTAATGATTAATTTTTATTTTACTCGTTTGGATAAAAGTCTTCAATATTTTTGCATGTTTTTACTTTCAGGTTTTTGGGTCTTCTATTCTTGAACAATCACAATCGCCCAAGATCAGCAAGAAACGGTTGGCCAACGCAGCATTAGAAAGAAAGAAAATGACCAAGGTACCTCGATTGTCTTACCCTTACAACTTTACGATCTTTCCTTCTTCGCTGATCTTTATTTTTCTTTTGTCTTTCAGAGGGTGAAATCCTCTCAACAAACACCGAAAGAGAAGGAGGTAACCTCGTATCCTCAATCAACTAAAGCAACACCTAGTTACTGATTAATTTTTATTTTAGTTAGTCAGGTAACAATCCTTAATATTTTAGCATGTCTGAACTTTCAGGTTGGTGGGTCTTCAGTTACTCAACCATCACCTCCAATGCCAAATATTTCAGAAGACAAGTTGAGCAGATATTTCTCTGAAGTTGACTTTCCAACATCGGTCTCTTTGTCTATTCAGGAGTACATTGACAAAATTAATTCGGCGTTTCGAGGACAAATTCCAACTAACCAAGATGAAGTGACGGCCTTGATGACTCAAATGTTTAGGCTCGGATCAGCCAAGGAAGTGGCCTTTCCTCAACAAATAGTCTTTAACCAGATAGCACTTCGACTAAGTGATATGTCGACAAACTCCTTAGACTTCAAATATCAACATCAACATGCCACAAATGATCTTCATAGGTTACAGGAAGAGAAGGCTTTTATCAAGAAAGTGTATGCAGAGCTTGATGAGGAGAAAAAGGAGACCCTGCAAAGACAAAAGAAGATTGAATATAGGATGACATCCTTAAAGGAGAAGCAGGAGAAAATTAAGAAAGAGTTGGAGCAATTGAAGCCAAAATCTTTGCAAGTAGCAACAAAATTGAAGAAGATCAACATCAAGAGAACTAGCTTATACACTGATTTGACTAGCATTGATGACAAGTTGAAACCATTGTTGGACCAAACGCCATACCTAGAGACAGACTTCGAAAGGGAATGGGAACAAATAAGAGCTTCCCTTGAACAAGTTATGGCATCGATACATTTTCCTTCGATTGAACCATCACGTCCTGATGTAGTCGAGCAACAGATAGCTCGTATGGTCGAGAAATCAGAGACGACCTTGGTTGAGCAACCAGAGGTTCCTCAAGTTGGAGAAGTGGCAATTGAAGAAAACAGGCTAGAAGATATCTCCACTGTTTCAAGTCCTTCTCTTCACCAAGATGAACCATCGCGTCTTGATGTAGTCGAGCAACAGATAGTTCATATAGTCGAGAACTCAGAGACAACCTTGATTGAGCATCCAGATCAGGTTCCTCAAGTTCGAGAAGTGGCAATTGAAGAAAACCGGCTGGAAGATATCTCCACTGTTTCAAGTCCTTCTCTTCACCAAGATGAACCATCACGTCTTGATGTAGTCGAGCAACAGATAGTTCATATAGTTGAGAACTCAGAGACAACCTTGATCGAGCATCCAGATCAGGTTCCTCAAGTTCGAGAAGTGGCAATTGAAGAAAACCGGCTGGAAGATATCTCCATTGTTTCAAGTCCTTCTCTTCACCAAGATGAACCATCACGTCCAGATGTAGTTGAGCAACAGATAGTTCATATAGTCAAGAACTCAGAGACAACCTTGATTGAGCATCCAGATCAGGTTCCTCAAGTTCGAGAAGTG
>Ga0315914_1008073_pt1 | contig 14255 bp, 15 predicted proteins | sample MpolenodulesMG_FD_203920 | JGI IMG/M metagenome (GOLD analysis project Ga0315914, IMG submission 203920) | Medicago polymorpha root nodule microbial communities from Los Angeles, California, United States - elongated nodules | ecosystem: Host-associated > Plants > Roots > Nodule | place: USA...
GTGTTGCTAGATACCGCTCACTGTTTATAATATTAAATATGTGATTTAATATTATTGCCAACGTTACGGGAACCTATAGGGTCACACACAAATGATAGATAGATGAGAGAAATAAATAAGTAAGACTAAAATAAATAAGTGAGACTTATTTATGAAATAAATATTTCAACAAAAGAGTCATCATCATAATCATTATCAACCATTATCACCACAAGGAAACAACATGATTTGACAAAGCACATTTCACATAATAGACGGACAATCAACCACATCATGATAACCAACATATTAAACACCCAAAAATCATTGACTCATTCTTATTTCATCATATTAACATGAATGCAAAGTCATTTGCTAGTTACTCGATCATAAGCCTTCATTTTGACAAAGTTCGTCTATTTTCACAAAATTGCCTATTTTCAGTTTTTCTAAACAAAAGTAGGATTCCATGTTCTTACACGGTCCATACACTTTTGGCCATGCAAAACACATGGCCAAGGGAGTTGTGCAAAGTCTGTGCACTCCCTGAAGGAAGACCGTGCTTTTTGCCTTGACAACAAAACAACACCTTTTCATGTTTTCGTGCGCGGGAAGAGTCCACTTTTTTTTATCCATTTTCGATTCTGCTTTCACCGAATTCGTTTCAAACACTTAAACAGTTAATCCCAACCCCCCTCCAAAATATAGTTTTCCAACCCAAAACAACTTAATTCAAACCATCCAAAATGACTTATTTCTCAAAAGTGCTTAAAACGGTTTTTAGCTCAAAAACCTAATTTTCTTCCAAACGATTTCTCACCAAAACATATCAATTAAAAACAAAAACTCTACTCAATCCAATTTATCATAACAACTCCATGAATCCATTCAAAATCATCAAAATTAAAGTTATCCTCTTTTGACCCATTTTCACAAAAATCACTAAAACACAACTACTTAGCCAAACTTCCTATTTCTCACAAGAGTAGTGATATATGTACATCCATTTTAAGACAACTTTGATGACAACCTTATTTTTCTCTCTTCTTATTGGTCAAAAACAATTGATAGAGAAAAAGGAAGAGAGAGGAAAAGAATATCATGTGAGTATGAGAGAAAAAGTTGTCTAAAAGTTGTCATAAAATGGTTGTACAAATATCATTTCTCTTCTCACAATCATTTTCATGGATTCTCATCACAAACATGTACCCAACAACATTCATAGCACATAAATCATGAATTCAACATTAATCAACAACAACATCATTATTTTCACCAATTTAAGCTAAATCTTTAAAGTAAACAACTTAACACATGTTAACAATGAAATTTATGCATCAACAACAAGTTTTCAACAACTTTCACATACCCAAATTCACCACTTAAATTCAAGCATGAAAATTACACATATAATCATCAATTTTCACAAATCAACCAAAATAAATATGACCCTTAAGCTAAAAACAAAATAAATATCCCCCTTACCTTGTTCCCTCCTTAAGCTTAGCTAATCCACCAAAATATTTACTCCCTTAGTGATTCCTAGCTCTCCTCTTCTCTTCTCTTCTCTTTTTCTCTCAACTCTCTCTATTTTCCTCTAGCCACTTTGTGTGAATGCGTGAAATGAAGGTTACCCTAATTCTTCTCATAAGTTATCCTTATATACTCAAATAAATGGGCTAGGTCATCTCAATTCATATTGGGCCTAGTGACTCTTACCACTTAATGAAAAGAATTATGCTCTTTACCCAACAGAAATTGCTCGCTCTCAACTGAAAAGTCTAAAATACCCATGTGTGAGTTAACTCACGCTGCGTGAGTTAAGTCACGCTGACTACTGTTTTTGTTTCAAACCCAGCAGTCAATATTCCAACCTTCATTTTCTTTCCCTCCACCTCCAAAAACCCAAAAAGTGTGATTTATTGGGTCAAAATCTTCATTCCAAATCATTGCAAATCGTAGGGAAACAAGTTTCTACGCTCATCAAGCATCAAATATCAGGTAATTTATCACAGATTCTCATTTGTTTTTGCTGGTTTTGTTGATTGGTTCGTCATTTTTTTTAAGAAGACGATAGGGCTAGCGTGAGTTAACTCACGCAGTTGTCAAGACTGCATGGCTTAACTCACGCAGGAAATTAACACTAGCGTGGCTTAAGTCACGCAAAAGTGATGCCCAATTTTTGAATTTTTGCGCCACTTTTTTTTTTCCTTTCTTAGCGATATGGTTGAGAATGTGGCGGATGATGGCGTTGAACCGAAACCGGTCAAGGTTACGGGTCATTAATGACTTGGTTGTATTGTATTAAATGTTGTCTGTTGCTATATCAGTAGTTTGCGTGAGTTAACTCACACAGACCTATATCCAACGTGAGTTAACTCACGTAGAGATTTACATTAGCGTGAGTTAAGTCACGTAGAATTAACACTAGTGTGAGTTAACTCACGCAGGGATATTTTAGTCTTTTCAGTTGGGAGAGAGCAATTTATGTTGGGTAAAGAGCAGAATTCTAATGAAAAAGTTACTACACACTTAACTCGCTAAAACCTCTCGTTAATCACCCTCTCAAAATAATTAATTACCTCAAGTTACTAAAAATACTCTTCGATCTAAAATTATTAATTTATCCTTGCTTTTCAAATGACCAAAATACCCTTAGTCCTAAATATGACTAAAATACCATTCTCACCCTAAAATCTACTAATCCAAATCAAACACACAAACAAGCAAATAAACACATATAAACACATAATAAATAAATAAAATAATCCTAATAAAAAACGGGTTGTTACAATCAGCACAATCATTGTCTATGTTCTTAATCAACACCATAATAAATGCCCCCATTTGGTATGTTCACAATTTCATGATTGTTATCATCCACTTGTTTTCGAACACTCTCCAACAATTCTTTGTGAAGCCAATAGAGTTCTGAGGTGTGTTTTGTGGAATATTTGTTTGGGAAATTTGTGCATAAGTACTTCTGGACAAATGAATTTTGGTTATATGGCATGCATGTCAACATGCTAACAAAACTCGGAGGCTTTTTTAGGGTAGGTCAAATTGCACGTTAGCAACTATTGGACGTGAGCAAAGGGATGTTATGTTTCTACCGCAACACTCTTGCGCCATGGCCTGATGGTAGTCGGCCACAAGTTGTTAAGGAGAGGATTGAAATGACTTCTCATATGTGTTGGACAAATCTAATGTGTAAGATGAAGGTGGTAGAGTTACGTTGGTTGAGCGGGCGACATGGTTACTTCTTGTCAATCATATGGTTGTTGAAATAATAAACTCAAAACATAATTTACACATAACTTATCGGCTATTCTAAACTTGTCCCACTACGGTGTTAATAGTTTTTTTTCTTTTTGGTCTAGAGAAAACAACCAAAAACAAAATTGAGAGAGACCAAACATTCTTGTAAATCGATTACGTGTGTGGGGTAGTTTTGAAAATATCTCTATTCTCTAAATGAATTCGAGTTTTATTTAGTAGTAAATGAAGTTAGTTGAAAAAATGTTTGTAAGAATAGAAAAAGACAATTCCAAAAATAAATAAATAAAGGGAAATGTTAACCGGTGCCTTCGAACAGTGGTTAAAGATACTAAAACAGAGAAATTATATTGTAATTATTGCATTGAAAACTATGTAATTAATCCATAAATAAGTCAATGACATGAAATTTGCGAAGATAGAGTGTAAAAATATTTAGTGAAAGTAAAATTGGAATGTCAAGTGAATGAGTGTAAAAAGAAACAAAACAATGTGGTGTATATTGAATTGAATTGAATTGATACACGCAGGCGTACGTTTAAGATTAGCTTTGGATGATGGGTTCAATTTCAAGCTTCACGTTTCCGGTTCTTTGTCGTTCAACTTCTTTTCGAACAAAACCCCTTATGGCAGTAGCTTCTTCTTCTTCTGAGGATGTTGCTGCAACTAAATTACTCACTTTTCTCGGCAAAGGTGGCTCTGGCAAAACCACCGCCGCTATCTTCGCCGCCCAGGTACAACTTTACATGTTTAATAGATTAGTCTTTGGACCTCCAATTTCTGGATAATGTATCAGACATTGGTCCCCGTGAGTTTAGCTTAACTTATTGGTAGGGACATAGCATAATATATTCAGGATGGGGTTCGAACCTGTTCACTTTATTTATTTATTTATCTTACGAAGGTGAATTTCTAGACACTAGATTACTTGACGAATAATAATAATTTCTGTTTTAATTTCAGCATTTTGCAATGGCTGGACTGAACACATGTTTAGTGATACATAGCCAAGACATCACTGCTGACTATCTACTCAACTGTAAGATTGGAACTTCCCATGTCGAATGCAGCAAGAACCTTTCAGCCGTTAGGTTGGAAACAACCAAAGTATGTGTTGCTTTTCCTTGTGTACATTTTGATTTCGGTGTGAAAAGATATTTTATGAGTTTCTTTGTAAGTGCAGATGCTTCTTGAACCCCTAAAACTTCTGAAGCAAGCAGATGCCCAGCTTAATATGACTCAAGGCACACTTGGAGGGGTGGGTACGTACTATGTTTTCTGTGATATTTTTCTATCTATATTTACGATGGGAATTTATTCTTTTCATCAAATTTTTATCAAGGTTTCAAATTGTGGTTGCGGTTTTGGATGTGACTATGTCTTCCTCTTTTGTGCCATATAATAGATTGTTGGAGAGGAGCTTGGCATCCTTCCTGGAATGGACTCGATCTTTTCAGTACTTGCACTTGAGAGGCTTGTAGGGTTTTTGGGGATGGAATCTTCAAAGAGTCAACAAGATAAATTTGACGTAATAATATATGATGGTGTCAGCAGCGAGGAAACCTTGAGAATCATGGGTGGAAGCAGTAAAGCAAGGTTTTGGAATTGCTACTTTTTATCTCACAGACAAACATATCCTTGACATTTTCTTTCGTTTGATACTTCGATTTTGTAGGTTGTATTTAAAATATATCCGCACATTGGCTGAGAAAACTGAAATCGGTAGATTGGCTGCTCCTTCACTCCTGAGACTTGTGGATGAAGCCATGAAAATAAATAGCAGCAAATCTTATTTCAATGGGAGGATGAGTTCAGAAACATGGGACACTTTGGATCAAATTCTGGAGGTAAAATCAAACATTATTTAATACTTATATTTAATGATAGAACATTACGCCGTCATTTGATCTATGTAGCCAACCCTACACAGTGGATAATGATTGGTTGATATTGTTATTAGCAAAAAAAACATAAAGTTCTTTTTTGATTATGTGTTGTCCAGAAAGGATCTTCTGCCTTCTCAAATTCACAGAAATTTGGTTGCCTCCTTGCGATGGATCCTAACAATCCAACCTCTGTCAATTCTGCATTACGTTATTGGGGGTGTGCAATTCAGGCTGGTGCTCAAGTTTCAGGCGCTTTTGGAATTTCCTCTCAGCAACCAAAACCAGAATCATACGAAAGAGCAAAGAAAGATCTTTCTCCCTTGCCTTCTGCTTTCATCTCAAGTCCGTTAGTAAATAGCCCAATAGATTGGAACAGAGTTTTACTGGACACTGTGAATAAAGATGCTAGGCAATTTCTTACTTCACTGTCAAGCCAATCCAGTAACATGACATCATCAGTTAAATTTGATGTCATAAGAAAATCGGTTACTCTCTTCATGCCAGGTTTTGACAAATCAGAGATTAAGCTATATCAAGTATGTAATATCCTCCTTTCTCATGCATTTTATATTTTGTAAATTCCTTTTTACCATATTCTTCATGGCACACATTTTGACATATTTTATGAGAAATAAGATGGTTATTATCTTTGGTTCAAATAAAAAAGATGATTATTATCTTCTTTCCCATAAAAAAAATAAATAAATATTATTAAAGTCTCAATACATCATTATGAGCACAGGTTTTATTTATAAAATTAAAATGGACATTGTAGATGATGAGAAGGGTATGTTGTTTCCATAGATGTTTTTGTCAAATTCCTTGTAGCTAAATATTTTAACTTGCAAATAGATGTTGGAATTATTTATTGAACCGTTCACATCTCCGATAGACCCTTAGTTGCCCTGTGAGTGGATAGGGTGAATTTTGTAACAAACTAGCCACCTAGCAGGTTAGTTAGAAGAAGATTATGTGACTGTTATAAATAGTAGGAGGGAGGAGAGGATGCTTGGTGTTCTTGTCTGCGAAACAAGTCTAGGTTGCCATCAAGGGCCAATGGTTGGTCAAATTGGGAGATAACGTAGTATTTTGAGAATTGTGTGAAGTCTGCATTCTCTCTCCATCCTTTTTCCATTTATAGGCGTCCTGATTCTAGGGTCTGGGCCCCTTCTCTCGTCAGGCTCAACCCTAATTTAGGTATACAGTCCCCACCAAATATTCTCTCATGATTAGCGATGATTAGGTCAGGTACAGAAGATGTCCTTGTGGCTTGTTGCATTTGGAAGAAACCTTTTTACCGTTGGAGCTTCCCTTGAACTGGCTGAGCACTGAACAATATGGGGAGGATTGTGACTGTAGGTTGTCCCACCCATTTAAGTCACCACTCCTCTTTGTGTAAAGCTTGGCCAACATTTGTCATGGTCAGTCTCTAGTCTAGTGATTCTGGTCAGTCATCATCTGGGGGTATGTTCAAGAGATCAGTATCTTTTGGTCCAAACCTTCAGTAACAAACATAACCCCCGAGTATCAAGCCTAAAAGGAAAAGGTGCTCTAACTGGCCGTCCAAACCTTTGGTACCCAATAGCAGGGTAGGTGTGGTAAAGTTTGGGAGCCATTTGACTAGGGAGGTTGCAGACCCTTTAAGTCCGTAGGTCTTTTTTTTTTTTTTTTGTAGTTTGGACCTTAATATTCTACTGTATGGAGTTGCACTCCATATTTTTATTTTGGGAATCTTTAATTTAGAGTGGGAGAGAATGGTGACCCGGTCCAAGGTTGAGAAGACCTTAAGGCTCAAAGAGCACTTACGAAGGTATTTACATTTATCTCCCACCAAGGGCCTTAGCGGGGCTCAAACCTGGAACCTCCTGGTCTAGGGCCTGTTTTTTACCACTAGGCCAAACAATTGGAGTTGAGTTGCACTGCATATTTATTGAGTAGAAATTTTGGTAACTATCAATTTCATTAAAGATCAAATAGCTTGGTTTTTATTTGATTTTACATATTATTGTTCAACTGGATAGCTCGAATTCTATGTTAAATTATGTGTTTGTGTTTGACACTTGTCATGTGAGTTATATTGTGATTCTCTATCACAATTTCTGCACTTCTCACATGGTACAAGTTTTTGCATTATGCTCTGGAGAATATTTGAGAATTAACAATGCGTTTTTTTTCTTGTTTAAAATAAATGCAGTATAGGGGAGGATCTGAGCTTTTGGTAGAAGCCGGAGATCAAAGGCGTGTCATCCCTTTGCCTCAAGAAATTCAAGGAAAGGTTGGCGGAGCCAAATTCCAAGACAGAAGTCTTGTAATTACATTAAAATAATTCTAATCATCTTTTTATTTTCCCTTCTCATCTAGTCATCTTTTATGCTGAGGATTATTAATGTTACAGCAGTGGTGGTTTTCCTCACTGCACATTTGTGCATGAATTGGACAAAAAGTAAATTATGCAAAGGAAATGTGTCACTTTTCATTATCTCCTTTAAATTTCACATCTATATTTATAGGCCTCCATGATCTATCTTTCTGATAAAAATGATCTCATATAGATTTCATTGAAATACTTTTAAGATGCTAAACGATTGAAGATAATTGAATATTATTCAGTTGAATTTCATGCTCTAAGAAAACATAATCAAGTAGGTAGTGATGATGATCTTGGACTTCAAAGTAGCATTCACAATATAATCGGTGTATCACTGTATAATATCGAGTATGTATAGACTATGCAAATTGCAGCAGAATGAATTATACAGCTGAAAGGGCAACATATACAGAAGCAAATACTGAGGAAAAAGAAAAGAAAAAAAAATTGTGATGAGTATTCTATGTTTCTGGTTGTTTACTATCTTCGTCACCAACTTGAGGGGCTTGAGGGGTTTGGATTCGACTCCTTAAATCTTCAAAAGCCTTCATGCTCTCTGCATCAAAGCCTCCTGCAAACTGAAACCAAAAGAGTTTTGCACCAGTATTAGAGTGTTGTATTTGGTATGTATTATATTTTTTTTTAACATTGATCTGTGTATTAAGTACATTCGTGTTTGTGAGAACACTTGGTTGCTATTGTTCAAATGTACATTTGCGGAGGTGAGTGTTTACTTTTTCTTTTTTTTTACTCAGGGGATGTGAGTTAGTAATGGAAAGGCAGACAAGCTTGAAATAGCTTGGTTTTTTTAATTACCTTCTATTTTCTAAATACATGTCTCAATCAACCCCTTTTTCATACTTCATTGAACTTTGTATTAAATTTATATATGTCATAAAAGAAATAACAAAAGTGGCCTGAATTACGAACCTGATGAACACGGAAAGCAAAACGAACGCCTTGCAGAATCAAGAACTCTCTAGCTGGTTCCTTCTCAGGTCCAGATAATGCATCAAGTTCAGATGCAACACGTTTCATATACTTCCTTGCTAGTTGTACAGAAGAAAGCTTTATCTACAATAAGATATGAGAGAACCAGCATGTGATTAATAATAAGCTACTTCATCCATGCAAATGTATGCAGTGTTTTAACTCAAGGATTTGTGGAGGTATCAAATATACAACATATTGTATATACTGGAGCAAATGTACAACAATATTATTTATTTAGAGCTATTTTTAGATGAGATACCAAAGTTTTGTTTTGTGTATATATTTTTCCTCCAATTCTATTGTTTATTTAAAAGTGTATCCTTCTTTTTGTCCCTAGATTTGTATTCAATGTACACTTATTAAGTTTTTTCCTCTCTTATGGTCATAGCATACTGATATTTCTGTTGGTTAAGAAGCATATATTACCTTGCCTACAACTCCTGAATCTTGTAGCCAGTTTATTGGGATTCCAAATTCCTTGTACCGTGAAATAGCCATATCTCTTGTTCTTAACAATGCATATACGCTTTGCTCCACTCTGCAAATGTTTCAAAACTCTTAAACTTGATATCACTTATCAGAAAGTGATTTAAATAGCTGTGTAAAGTTTTCAAGGACAATTTTATTAACCTATCAACATTAACAAACCATCCTTTTTCTTGGTAAGTAAAATGATAAATACTATGGTAGGAAGGGAAAGAGGCGTGCATACTTTTCAAGCAATGAATACATTTTCTTGAGAGCAGCTTCACATGAGAGTTTGGGATCATCGACGAAGGTAGAGACTCGATTCTCCAATTTCATCAGATCTTGATATTCAAAAGCTGCCTCCCTTAGTGCATCTGCTTTCCCTTCAGGCCAATCAAAGTGCTTCAAGACAGCTCGTTCATCAACCTTATATTTCATAGGAAATCAAATGAGATGGACGACATATCAGTAAATGTATCTATACCATAATATAAAGGGAACTCCAAGTTTGAAATTTTAATGAGAAGAACGAAGGTACCAAGTTCCATGCCTTCTCATATAATCTACACTAAGCATGAAATAATTTAGAGGATTGAATTATATGTGATGATGAGAAATGACACCTAAAGGCATGCATACCAGGAAGGAAAGTTCTTCATCTAGCCAGTTCACAAAGGCAACCAGGTCTTCAATATCTGAGAAGGAGGATGCTCTAACTTCAGTTGCCAATGATGTGACAAAATCACCTTGTGTTTCTACATCAGCTTTCACCTATATACATGTTTCACAAATGAGAATAAATAATTAAATACTTTTCCAAAATGCGTCATGACTTAAGAAGTACCAAAATGAGAAAATAATAAAATAGATGAAAAGTTTAACATACAGCTAAGAGGAATGTTGATCTATTCTCAATTTCCCCAATCATGTTGTTCCTAGCATCAGATGTGTTGCCCGTTGAAGAAACTAACAAGGAAGAAGTATCCTTCTTTGCTTCCCGTTTCATCAATGATTGATAAAATTCAACTAACTGTGGAGCACGGTGAACTTTGTCGTCATCCGCTGCTCCTTTTGATAGGCCTCTTGGAGGAGGCGGTGGAGGAGGCGGTCCACCTGGTGGAGGAGGTCCGCCTGGTGGACGAGGAGGAGGAGGAGGAATGGATGGAGCAGATGGTATTCCATTCGCAGGATTTGAGTTTGTGCTAACAGAACCACCACCTGATGGTTTAGGAGGTGGCCTTGGAACCCGAGTAGGCCTTTTCTCAATGTCGGCAAACTTTATCTTGCTAATGGTTTGATTTTCAACATTCTTTCCATCCTCAGATTGATCATTTGAACTAGCATGAACAATTGGCTTCTCCTTTATTTTAGAAAGTTTAGGTGGCAAAGATATATTAGGTCGCTCTCTTTCGATCTTGGTCATATTCAAACTTGAACTGTTCCCAAACTTCTGAACCCTTGCTTTCTCCGCCTTTTCTTTTAGATCGCTCTCCCTAGCCATGGCCAATTTATGGCGATCTTTATACGCAGGGTACTTTTCGTCTACAGACGCGTCAACTGATGACTTGGACATCAAATGGAATGAAGAAGCAACCGAATTTAGTGAGTCACTTGATGTAACTCTTCTTAGACCAGCACTGGCAGTATTAGGAGTTTCAGGAGAATAAATAGATTCTTGATCCCCTTGACCAAAGGTGGTGATTGCTACACTATCACTGGCATTCCTTATCATCAAGCTTTCAAGCGGACCCCTGGATTTAACACTCATACTCATCCTTTTTGGAGAACTGCCTGAAAAAGATCTTGATGGTGATGAAAGAACACTAGAATCATCTTTGGTTTTACCCCATTTCTTTAATTTCTGGATTAAGCTAGTTTTCTTACTAACACTACTATATTTGCTAGAAAAGCTGTCAATAGAAGCATTGTCAAAATCTTCACTTCCTGGTGAAGAAGGATGGGAGAAGTTGCTTTCAAGATCTGTGTCCCCTTGACCTCGTTCCGATCCGGCATATTCTAACATCAGCTGCTTTGCCTTCGCTTGTGATTTCGGGCTAAGGTTCTTGCTGAGGTCACGCGCTGATAGTCTTCCTGAGGGTGCCTGGTGATTCTTTAGCTCATACCTCAAACATGCATTGACCCAACGAAGGTATACGAGCTCTTCAACTTCACTAAACCGATTCATTTGAAGTCCTTCCACTTGCTTCGACAGGTCTTCATTTGCGTGTCTCAGGTTACTGACCTCCTCTTTTGCCTTGGCAACCATTTCACTCTGCAGTCCAAGACAAAGCTTCTTTAAAATATATACATATCTATAACATAAATAAATTTCGTACAATTACAAATCTAAAACATAACTTTTGACCACTTCTCTGAACAAAGTATACAAACTTTATAAAATTTTGTCAAACAGAATTTCTACTAATTCAAATAGATTTACTAAAGGAAGTCTCTAAATTGTCGTATGCTCAGTTAACAACATTGATCAGCACAGTATACCAGCATTACAAAATGGTGATGCAAGCAATAACCTGAAACACTAAAGACACCTTGTAGGTTAATGCTTAATTTTTACATTGATATTGTATATTCAACGAAGTTGTTTGGTGCTTTAAACTATCATTTCTTAGTTACTGAGTTGTTAAATAATCAGTCGATTGTCTAAACCAAGGGTGACAAAAGAGTGATGCCAAAATATTGATATAAATATTTATAATTCTTCGAAGTGATGCAAAACTTAGAAAGACTATTATGCTGTTTGACTTATGAGAAATTCTTGGTTCAAACTCAATAATGAAGAAAAGAAGTCTATTTTAAGAGTCTTACCTCTGTCATATTGGAGAGCTCCGCAACTCTAGATTCAGCAGCGTTGAGTTTAACAGTTAGCTCTCGCTTCTCATATTGAAGTTCTTTATTTTTCCTCTTAAGCTCCACAACAGCAACCTCTAAGTCATTGACAGCTTTCAATTTCTTGTCAATCTCGGCATCTTTTATGGCACCCGCCTCTTCTTTCACTTGTAGACCAGAAACTTGTTGTTTAAGCAACAAAAGTTGGCCTTTTGTTTGGTTAGCCTCAAGCTGCATCTGTCTTTGTAGCTCCTTTATCTTGTTTCTAGCCAACTCAAGATCTCTCTTCGCAGAAGATCCATTTGTGAGTTCTTCTTGAAGCTTCTTTCGCTCCGCTTGCAGAGAATTAATGGTAATATTAAGCATGTCAATTTCTACTGTCTTAATTTTCAGCTGCCTTTGTAACTCCACAATGTCTGATTCCTGCTCCTTCAAACCATAGTACTCAAGCAATTCTCCTTCAAGTTTCACTTCTCTTTCCTCCAATTCCTTCACTAGCTGACGCAATCGTTCTAATTCACTATCATTGTATGCCATCTCAATTTCATAAACTTTGTCCTTCTCATCGTTATTTTCTTCACCAGGAAATGATAACTCAATCTCTCCAGATAAAAGGTCTTCAAATTCTGGTAGAATATCATCTTCAAAATCATTCGCTCGATTGATTATGCTGTTAATTAATTTAACCTCCTCTTTCTCCTCTTCTTCCTCCCCCTGCAAAAATTAAACAACTTTCCTTTACCTAATTTATTTCTAACATAAAAAATGATAAAAATTTGATAAAATTCAGCTAAATGAACTCACATCATCATTCCGTTCGAAAGAATCATCTGTAATACTAGTGACCTTCTCTTGTTCTGTGGCCTCATCTTGATGATCTTTAGACCTTTCTTCACCATGTTCTGAGCCAAAATGTAGACAAAGTTGCTTAGTTCGTAGGATTAACCACCAATATAAAAAAAAAAAAAAATTCTAGCAAAATGAAATGAATAAATAAAAACACACAGAACAAGTACCTGGTTTTGAATTTCCAACATTGAGCTGCTTAACCGTAAAAGCTGCTAATGAAGCAGCAACAATGAGTCCTAACCTTACTATCATGAAGCTTCTTTAGGCAATAGAAATGTCCAAATTATGCATTCCTTCAAATATCATTTAAAGAACTAACCTCAACCCATTTCCCAAAACTGATTATTCCTTCAACAGTGATGAAAGCAGGGTGATGAAACAGAATCCATTTAGGACAGAAAAGAGAAACACATGCACACACAAAAAAAAAAGGTAAACTAAGTAAAAGCTATGTTAGGAAACTTCGTATATATGCATAAAAATATTCAGTGGTATTTTCCACACAATTGGCTTTATCATCATCTTATCAGAATATGAAACATTACGTGAGAAACAGCAGCCACCAATAACTAGAGGCCAAAAATGAACAAAAAGGATTGACAAACTCTCACATACAACATAACTTCTTTGCTCAACTACTAGCTATATCTATCTATTTATCTATATTTACAGTTAAAACTAACCAGCTAGGGGAACAAGGTTCATAAGGACAACAAGGGACACAGTAAAATTACAACTAAACAAAGACGTGTTCCCTCTGATGCTTTGTTTTTTGGTCCAAAAATTGTTTTTACTGCTGTCTGGTCCTTTAGTTTAGTTTATGTGAAATAAAAAAAGAAAAGGGAAACTTATGAGATAACGATTCGTCTCTAATTTCTCTCATTTAATGTGCCAGCAGTTTGTTGGCTTTCCTTTTCCTCCTAATTAATTGTTGATTTTTTTTTGGAATGAAGTGGTAATCCACTAAAATTAAACTCAAACACAACTATAACGTCTCGCGTTCGAACCCAGTTCACAACGTTCGACCTTGCAATTTCGGCATTTGTCAGTTGAACTAAGACTCTTTAGTTGTCATTTTTTGACATTTTACACAAACCAAGATAATCAATAAATACAATAATTTATAATTTTTTGTCAAGATAATTTATATTTTTACTATAATAACTTTATGGGTAGTGTTAACTTGTGCCAAGGGCACATGTTAAGAAACCCAAAAAAAGAAACATTCTCTAAAATTTTGTGTTTTTAATTGATTAAAAAGTTAAAGATTAAATGCAATGCACGCATTCCAATAAATTATTTCTATATTTGAATCATTAACTTGTGCCTTGAGGGCACAAGTTAACATTTCCCTAACTTTATTCATTTAAAATCTCATATCATATATTTCTCTCTCCACAATAAATAATTAATGGTAATATTGGTAAAACAACATTTAATGATCCATTAAACTTTTGAAAATGACAGTTAAACTGAAACAAAAAAATTTCTCCATAAAAGGCATTTAAAAAGGAAGGGAGAGAGTATCTTTTTTTGGTGTAAGTCATACTATTATGTGTCTGCAATTACATACACTAATTCTTTGAATC
>Ga0315914_1008074_pt1 | contig 14253 bp, 6 predicted proteins | sample MpolenodulesMG_FD_203920 | JGI IMG/M metagenome (GOLD analysis project Ga0315914, IMG submission 203920) | Medicago polymorpha root nodule microbial communities from Los Angeles, California, United States - elongated nodules | ecosystem: Host-associated > Plants > Roots > Nodule | place: USA...
GGTATACCCAAGTATTTTTTACTTTGGGCTTCTCATTGCAATTATTGTAACCAACATTTTGCTGTGATTGTGTGGTTTATAGTTATTATGATGACATTAGTCATGTAAAGTATCATTTATATTAAATTGTACTCTAAATCATCAACATTGATATTCAGGTACAAATTGAATATCGTGAGTGCAGGAAAAAACTTCTCCAAGATCAGGAAGGCTATCACTGCAGGGTTCTTTTTTCGTGCAGCTAGAAAGGACCCCCCCAGGAAGGTTACAGAACCCTTGTTGAGAATCAGCCTGTATATATTCATCCAAGTTAATCTTTGTTCCAGATGCAGCCAGACTGGGTCATATACCACGAGCTTGTAATGACAACTAAGGAATATATGCGCGAGGTAACAGTCATAGACCCCAAATGGCTTGTTGAATTGGCTCCAAGATTCTTCAAAGTGGCAGATCCTACAAAGATGAGTAAACGGAAGCATCAAGAACGTGTTGAACCACTCTATGATAGATACCACGAGCCAAATTCATGGCGTTTGAGTAAACGTCGTGCGTGATATGCTTTCTCAGTTTCTCTTAAAGCAAGGTCCTGGATACATTTTATGTTGGATTTAGTTTTAAATGTAAGTTTTCTCCTATTATTATTAGTTAACTTCAATGGAATTTTGTACATATTTTTGCTGGTTTTGCTTGTAAAACTTAAATTATGATACATAAAGTTGAATCATAATGACTGTTCTGCTGGAGATCAGGATCGTTTTAGCAGTTAAATCTTCTTCTCTAGATTTTTCCAATTACAGTACCAGCAGTAGTTAACAAGTTTTCTACATTTTGCCAATTCTGACTCAAATAATGATATGCATTTTGTTTTCTATGTTTTTTTGAGGACTTTTTTTCTCTCCCCTTAAAGTTAAAGCCATACCAGCTGCATGTTTCTTTGGCTTTCTTCCTTTAATATTGTCTCCTTAAGTGATTCAACATTTTTTTATTAAATTTTATAATGGCCGTTACTTTTTCATTTCTATTTATTCTCATATATGTAGTTGTACTGAATTTGTTTATTCAAACTAGAATAATTGTCATTTGTACTCAATCAGTGTGTTAGTTTTATACAAATGTGGTTATTCTGTTGTGGAGAGTGATTATTCAAATAACACTTATTTTAGTTTAAACCTCAATTTGATATTTTGTCTAGGAAATGAGCTTACCAGTTTTCTCTTAATATTTTTGGTCAAGAAAAATTCATGATGTAATTACAAATGCAGGTTGCATCCAAGAAGAAAAACGTTGCGAATGAAGCTGGGCTTATTTTACAGGCAAAATTGAAGCAATTAGCATCTTCATCCTAGAGTTGGTTATGCTATATGTTGTTGAAACCTTTTATTGAAAGAATTCCATTTTTTTGTTGTGATGCCTCAGAACATTAGTTTGGAACTATTGGAACTGTATTTAGAAAATCTAGTTGACCAATGGCATTCAAGATTTAAAAGGTTACTGTGGAAATAAGCATTGGTCTTTCAATTACACAAGTCTTTAATCAGAGCAGGCAGGCTGTTGAGCACTTCATGCTCTTTATCAGGAGGGATCCTGTGATTGTTGGGCACCACCAATTTTACTCACCATTTTCTTTCTTTTACACGCTCGAAATGCTCTTTATTGGCCTTTACCATATGACATTGTAGGCATTTTGTCATTTCTTCATTTGATGCTAGGCTCGGTAGAAGATAATCGTGTCCTGATGTTTATTTACCCCTCTCCTTTCTCTATCCATTAGAATAGTGTAAGAGGGTGTCCAAGAGGGCTATGATATAAGGGATGCTAATGCCTAGGGTTTAAATGTCTTGGATTTTGTTATAACTGTTTATTTTAATTTTACTGTAGCTTATAGTTATTTTTGAAAAGGAGAGGAGCATCTTATAATACACGAGAACAGGGTGACATGCTCCTAAATTGTATTTTTGTGATACGGAAACTGCATAGTAAACTTTGCATTAATTATGGAAGTCATTCCCATAGAGAAATTTGATTACAAATGTGAGTTTGAGAAAAAATGCAAATGGATTAAAACCATGTTTAGGAATTGTACTATAAAATGATGACTATTGAAGGGTGAATAGAGAAGTCTCTTTGAGAGGTTTTAAGGTCGGGTGTTAAGAGATACAAGGGACATTAATGCCATGCACTCCCTCCATCCTAAATTGTATGTCGTTTTGGGCATTTCACATCTATTAAGAAATGCAATTAAAGATATTATGAGTTGTTTTACAAAACTGTCTTTAATAAATAATATGGGAAAGATAAATGAAAGAATTGAAATAATAGTAATAAATAGTTAAGGTTATAATAGAAAAAATAACATTGATATTGTAAAACGAGATATAATTTAGGACAACTTTTTTTTCTTAAAACGACAAACAATTTAGGACGGATGGAGTAAAATGCAATGGCTATGAGGTCACGGGCAGAAATGAGGCATATAACCAAAGATATAGATAACGAGAAAGTTCAATAAAAAAAACTTTAATTGAGACAGTCTTTGAAAAAATAATACTTAATTGAGAAGTAATATTTTTTAGAAAAAATATCATCTTCCTGAAGTCTCTATCTGTGACACACACAACCCGTCTAATTATACAATAGACACTAACTCATAGTGATGTATCTTAAAATAGATACAAACCTCATTTACCAACTTAACACCGTTTATTAAATCCTTAAACACGACTCTAGTTTTGCAGTTGACACGAACTATCCCCAGGGTCACTTTAAATAGATAAAGACCGCCATTATCAAATTAACACTATTTTTCTAAAACTAAAAACCACTATTTTTATATGGATTAACAGTCGTCTATAGACTAGTTAGGATTTGAGGAGGGTTATGTCATGTGTGGGTGGTGTTGTTCACGGCTTGGGCCGACCCCGGTGAACTTTATTCTCGTGAAAGTATACTTATTAAGAAGAGTAACTTTGCAAAAAAATAAAATAAGAGAATTTTAATAATGTGTGAGAAAAGATGTTCTTTATTCGATATCTATTTATGATATACGTATTTGTGAATATGGTTTTCTTTGTGCAGTATCACATATTATTATCATATATTCATTCTCTGTCATCGTGATCTTAGCTCAGTTGATATGAATAATGCATATATATGCAAGGTCCAGGGTTCGAACCCCGGTCTCCACCAAAATAAGCATATTCATTCTCTTTTAAAATTTAGAAATTAATACATTTTTGCTACCACATAGGGGTGGCAAAAAAATCCGTGCCCGCGGGTATTCGCCCATAAAATCCGTCATGGGCACAGGGCAGGTAGCTAAACGGGTAGCCACGGGTATAATAAACGGGTATTTAACTACCCGTTATTTTATGGACACGGATACGGATTTGATGATACCCGTGCCCGCGGGTATCCGTACCCGTTAATAAATTAAGTAAATTGCTAAAATATCTATGTGTATATATAAAATAACTTCGAATGCATATGAATATTTGGATTTTAGTCCTTTACTGCTTTTATTTGGAGGTTTTTTTTATACTTTTTGGATGTTTATTTGGATGTTGGTTGTTTTTATCCTTTTATTATGGTATGATAAATTTGCTTGGGATTATGTAAGAATCATGATTTTTTTTGGATTATGGTATAAATTATGAAATTTGAATGGAATATGTTATGTATGGATCTTTAAAAGTTGAAGTTTGTAGGTAATTAAAAAAAGTTTTTTTTAAATAAAAAATCCATGAGTACCCGCGAATATCCGTGGGTATCTAAATACCCGTGGATTACCCGTATAGAGATACCCGCACGGATATGGGGACGGGTACGGGTACCATAATTATCCAACGGGGCGGGGACGGATATCATACTACCCGTACCAATGGATACCCATTGACATCCCTACTACCACATAATTTAGAAAGAAATCATGCTCAATAGTCATAAGTGCAACATATTTTATATTTGAAAATATATGGTTAAATTACATCATGGTCCTTTAAGTTTGAGGTTTGTAATAAATTGGTCCTTTAAGTTATTTCGAAAATGTTTACAAGCTTAAATGTGACCAAAATAACTTAAAGGACCAGTCTATTACAAACCTCAAACTTAAATCACTTATGTGTGACCTCAATAACTTAAAATGACCAATCTATTACAAACCTCACATTTAAACGACTCATGGTATAATTTAGCCAAAATATATTTATCAACAAATCTAACATAATTTGTTGGCGGGTGGTTTGTTTGACGGTTGTAAACGTCCATGGAACCCAAATTGATTTCTATACGTTAAAAAATATTAGTGTAATTTTTTTTAATTTTTTAATTTTTCTTCTTATCACTATATATTTTTTAATTAAATAAAAATTTTAAATTTTTCATTTGGAATTAGCTTTTCTATTTTAAGAAATGATTTTGCAATGAATACTTGCTGGAAATAAGAATACACAAATTTTGTTGCACTTTGGTTTTCTTTGCACATGTTATATAGAGAATCATACCAACTAATCAAATTAACGTACATCTCTTTGGAAAGATTTGAAAATATACTATCAATCAAGTTATAATCAATTTGAGAAGAGCCATGTGTGAATGTGCGATAAATAATTCTTATTAATCAAGGTAGTGGTTATGTTATCCAATAATAACATGTTTGATTTTTTTTTTCTTATCACCATATATTTTTTAATTAAATAAAACATCTTAAATTTTTCATTTGGAATTAGCTTTTCTATTTTAAGAAATGATTTTGCAATGAATACTTGCTGGAATAAGAATACACAAATTTTGTTTCACTTTGGTTTTTTTGCACATGTTATATAGAGTATCTTACCAACTAATCAAATTAACGTACGTCTCTTTAGAAAGATTTGAAAATATATTATCAATCAAGTTATACTCAATTTGGAGAAGAGCCATGTGGAAACGTGCGATAAGTAATTCTTATTAATCAAGGTAGTGGTTATATTATCCAATAATGACATGTTAAAAGTCATTTAGAACAAGGCAATGTATATATTTTGCATGTCACAGTTTTTCCTTTAATCTATAGGTGATTAATATTGCCGCATTGTTTTATTTATTTAATTAATGTTTTGTGGGTTCTTTTATGTTGTATTGTGCTGTAGTTATTAAGTCAAAATGACTATGTATATGCATGCAATGCACACGGTACTTTGCTTTTTATATATACATCACACTCACACTGGCAATTATAGTATATAGCTAGGAGATTAAGTATTTAGTTCACATTCTTTAAAAAAAAAAAAAAGTGTTCAGTTCTCATCTATAAATTATACCCGTAGAATTTCATTTTCCATTGTACCAAACAAAAACAAAAAAGAATTCCAATTTCCATTCTACGAAACAAAAACAAAAAAGAATTCCAATTTCCATACTATGATCATGGAGTTGGGTTTGAAAAGTTTACTCTTCACCATATTTCTTGGAATTATATTGCAAAGTGAGCTAACTGACCATTGTTTATGCAAGGGACCCTACTGCTATTCAGCCTCTCGGAAGAAATACTACTCAGCCTCTCGAAAGAAATACTATTCAGCCTCTCGGACGAAATGGAAAAAGGCGTCCACCACCATCACCACTACCTCCACCTCCTCCATATGTCCCGTCATTTGATTTGTTTACGTTCGCTCTAACGTGGCCTCCCACGTTTTGCAAGATCGACGGTAACAAATGTATAGTTCAAGTGCCAAGGACCTTCAAAATTCATGGGTTATTGCCCAACAAGAAAAGCTCAGAACTAATAGATTGTCCTGGCAAGTCAATCAACCCAAAACAAACGACAGTTGTAAGAAATATTTTAATCTTATCATTATTATTATTATTATTATTATTATTATTATTATTAATAATAATAATTTTTTTGTTTGTGTATTTATTTAGATTTTGAAAAATTCGGGAAAGAAACTTGCAGAAAACTGGCCAAATTTAATCGAGAAGTTTGGGAATGAAATGACTAACAATTGGGAATTCTGGAATGACCAATGGAAAAAGCATGGAAAATGCTCATTGGAGCTCTTCGATGCGAACGAATACTTTGCGGTGGCCTTAAAACTGTATGACAAAGTTCAGGTCATGAACTACCTTAAAGCTGAGGGCATTGAACCCAAGAACAACGGAGTAGATAAAGAAGCCATTGTGGCTGCCATAAAGAAGCACATTGTCTTCCAGCCACAGATTAAATGTAGTAAGATTGGGAATGAACAGCGTTTACTTGAAATAAGGATTTGCTTGACCGTGAGCAAAGAGCCTACATACAAAAGTTGTGACAATAAATTCTCAGAATGTCCAGAGGACAGCATAATATTCTGAAGTGTAATTCTAATTTTATGATATTTAAATAAATAAATACTGAGATGATTTAAATAAATAAATAAATACTTGTTTGGTGAAATGTTCTTCCAATTTAACTACAATGAGTGAGGTGGTAAATGATGTGATTATTGTAAGAGTTGTCTAGTAGCCAATACATATTTTCATTATAAAGTGTAAATCTATTATATTTGATATTTTCTTTTATCATCTTGCTTTTATATGTAGTTAGTTACCGATTAAAACTTGTAGTATCATTGGCTTAAAGCTATCTTAATTGACTATGTGTTCTTATTGTGCTTAAAACTTAAAAATAATATGAAAATTTTAGACAACTTTCCCAATTCACTTTTAGTCATCTTTCACTCATCCGCATTCAAGTTGCAATTGGCCACTATTCGTTTTCTTTTTGAGACGTTAACCTTTAACCTGGACACCATATAGTTGCTGTCGCCATGGAACCCGCCCATCCACCCACCGCCGTCATGAAACCCACTCATCACCTCATAGTTGCTGCGAAACCCTCCAAGATCTCATAAACCGTCACGTCTTCTGATTCTCCGGTACTGTTTTTCTACAGTTCACTCGCTTTAGTTTTCTTTTCTTCTCTCGATGCATTTTTATTTGGATTTTGAGGGTTGAATGTGTTATGCTTAGATTTTGAGCTGTGTGACTCTTTTATGGTGACCCATTTGCTTTTCTGCTTTCAAAATCTATTTTGTTATGAAAAATATTATCTTTTTCTAGTTGTTATCCTTGTTCTTCAACTTTGCTTTTAGACTTAGAGAATTAGAGATTATTGGCTACTGTCTTCACTTTTCTTCTGTTGTTTAAGCTAGATTGAAATTCTTGTTTTGAATAGCTCCGGTGCTTGTTTGCTAAATGTTTGTTTATTTTAATTCAATAAACATATTTTAATTGAGAAAATTGTGTTTGGCGTGTTCTTTAAATGATTATTTTTTTTATTTTTTTTTGTGCTGAAGTGGTTAGTGCCACATTTGAGCTGATTTTGGTGATTTTTTTTTTATGATAAGCAAACCCATTTTGCAGCTTATAGCATAAGTGATAAGCTATTTCCATAACACAAGCCCCAAAACGAATTCAAAATATTTTTGTATAATCTATAAGCTATTATGTAGAACTTGTGGAAATAAGCTGAAAACACAAGTGTCACACGTGCTTATGCTAGTAGATAAACTTAGATCTTTTTCCCTGCGAAATTCAAATGCTTCTTCTCTCCAACCTTTCGCCACAAATTATCATCAAACCAGCTCCCCACCCACTCATTTACCATGGATAGACTTTTAGCTCATCTTGGGAATTATTGTTTTCTTTATAATATTTATTGTTTTTCATGTTTGTTCTTTAGTTTGGTGGAACTCATTAGTGTTGTATTGCATTCATTTTGTTTTAGACCAAAACCGTGTTTACAAAGCCTAGTTTACAACTTGGGATCTATATGTACAATATAAATTGTATTAACTAGTTGTACTATTATAAATACACCATTATACTCTTGTATCAATCTGAATAAAATATACAAGATTATCTCAACTCTGATTCTCTAGAATTCCCTATTACTCTTTCACTTTCCCTTAGGTTATATGCATCTCAGTTTCTGATAGTTTACATACTGAATGGGGTATGCAGAATATTTTGTTGCAGGGATTTTAAATGGGTATAGCTTGTTGTTGAAATTCGGAATAAATTATCTCTATAAATAATAATCATCATATAAATAAAATCATCAATTAAATATTTAAGAGAATAAACAAGAGTGATATCAAGTAAACTTATCTGTTCTTGAAATTGCGGTGATTTGAAGTCGGTAACATTGAAATAAACAAACAAGTCATGAACGGCGATGACCTGCAAAGTAGTAAACCATTAAATAACATGAGGCGTGACTTTGTCACTGTCCTTAGGGATTTATCCGCCTCATAAGCGTATATCCTCCCAGGATACAACATGTAGCTCTTCCCTGATATGAATCTCATATCAGAGGTGACAGAACAACTTGAATTTACTTAAGGAGAACAAAATAATCTTTCTGGTTTTATTGTGTACAAAAAAAAAATGCGTACTTAGAGTTACCAAAATATTAAATTTATAGGCCAATGAATCTATTGATCAGAACTGGGAAAATCATAGAATGACAAACGTGGTCTAGTTGTTCCTTATAATGAGGAATGCAATTCATTAAACGTGAAAAGAAATTGTTCCTACAAATAAGCTTAAGCTAATGACTGAGTAAAAGAGAGAATATTCTTGAGTTGAGATAAAATAGGCTCATTTCAAGCATCAATATGATAGGACCCATAATGAGAATAGCCCAATGGATAGTAGAGGTGAGGTGGCTAGTTAGTTAGAGGGAAAACTGGGAAACACACGTGGCAATGAGTGATTAGTGAGGTGTGTGATCTATTTTGTTATAAGAGTGTGTGAAGGTAGGGAGCGAAACATCTTTGATCATTTTGTTCATCAGAACCTTTGGGTTTAGGCAGAGAGAGAAATGTCTCTTCTCTAAGGAGCTTTTGCTCTAGGGTTACAGAGGTTATCTTCTGTAATACATCAATTTTCAATTCAATAGTACAATTGTTTCTTTTTTTTTTAATTCGAGTTTCTATCAATTGGTCCGACTTACCAGATTGCGCGACGGAAAACCAGTGTTGCCAGAGATGGAGATTCCGACTTTTGGCGACAGAGAAGACGCCTATTGGTGGGTGATTTATATGGATAGATACTTTGATTCAATGGGAACACATGAGAAGGAGAAAATGACAGTGGTTGCCAAGGTTATGCGAGGAGAAGCTCGGTATGGTGGCTATGTTGGATTCGCCGTCATCCCGAGGCGAGTTGGGAAACATTTTCATGGGCATTTCTTTGGCGTTATAAGCCAGATTTCCGCGTCGTGTTGCCGCCACCAGAAGCTAAAGAAAAATTTGATCTGGAATCAGAGGTCCAAGGAGTGTTCAATCTAGAACTGGAGGATAGTGTTATCGTGAACAACAGTGGCATTGGATGTGACATCCAAACAGAGATGACTCCGACAATTGAAGAAGAAACAGAAAAGAAGACGGAAATGGAATTAGATCTGAACTCGTCGACAAAGGAGAAGGAAGAAGTGTCACCTTTGATTGAGAAACTTGTTTCAGCAAGGGTGATCAATTTGAAACCATCGTCGAACATCATTCACACAGATTCGATCACAGAAGAGAGACAAAGGAAACAAGAGATTACTGTCGACAAATCTTCGTCGCCATCACAGGATGCACGGTCACTGCCGTTGCCGAAACCGCCAGACGCAGTTCCATCATCTAAGGAGTTGTCAGATCCGCCTTCGCCGGAACCACCTCCGGACTCCGATCATCCCGTGACAACAGTTCCACGGCGAGCACCACCGGATCTTCAGGATTCCTTTGACAGGGTAGTCTATACGTTATTGAGCGCCAAGAAGAGAGGGAAGGTTCAAATGAGTCTTGGTCGACCACCATCAAAGTTGTTAGAACCACCGTACACCGGTTACAATTCTGTTAACGAGCGTGTCTAGGGGTGTTCAAAACCGAACCAACCCAGTAGAAAAACCGCAAACCAAACCAACCCAAACCGAAACCGCAAAAAACCGCATATGGTACGGATGTAATCGGATCATTTTCTTACTCAACCGCATGGTTTGGTTTGGTTTGCGGTTTTCATTTTACCAACCGAACCAAACCGCAACATAAGAAAAATATTAATTAAACATGTCACCTAGACCAATACTCTTATAAACTCTGAAAACTTTTATAAAATAGACATATTTTTTCTCTTGTTTAGTTCCTTCTTTGCATTTTTTACAAAATATGATTACTTTTTGTCCACGTTTTTAACTTGCTCTATGTCGTTTGAAACATTGTAAAATGAAAATTAAATTGTAATGTTTGATGAAATTTAAAACATTGCGAAAAATATGTTGCGTTTCGGCTTTTTAACTTAATTTTAATGTTGGAAACAAAAAATTATATCGTCTCGAAAAAACCGCACTAACCGATCCAAACCAAACCGCATCGGTTTGGTTTGGTTCGAATTTTGTTTTTAAAGTCAACCAAACCAAACCGCATGCTTTTTTATCTTGCGGTTCGGATGACTTTTACTCTTAAAACCAAACCAAACCGTACCGTGAACACCCCTAAGCGTGTCATTGTTGCTGAAGGTGAGAAGATTCTGGAGAATGAAAGGGTAAAAAGGACATTTGGTTAGTTTTCTAGATCTATAAAACTAATGGGTCAGACCCGAGTTAATTTTAGTTTGGTTTTTGAAACGTTTACAATTACTATGTTGGCTGGGATGGAGCTATTTGACCCGCTTCTAGTAAATATGGTCCTTTTGGTAAAAGACAAAAAAGCCTTAGATAGACTATCTCAATATCGATTGACACTGGGGCTGGTCCAAGGTAGAGTGGTGATTGCAATTGTCCAAAAAGTGCTTTCTCCCTTCCCTGCTCTGAATTTTTCCATGCGTTATCCTGTCTTCATATGTTTTCTCCAACTTCACTTGGATGCCTCTACATAAAGGAAAACGTTGGGGTGTCGTTGAATGACCTTTCAATCATAATGGAATTATGGAGTGAGCTTTATGAAGTAGCAGCAACCAGGTCAAATGAAATTATGTTAAACTGCAAGATTGTCATGCTAACAAATCTGATTAGAAAAACTGAAGGTACACCATTGAAGTCTGCGTTTCAAATAGAGGTTGTAGCAATGGAGGATGTAGTAAATAGTGTTGTCATGCTGCTGAGAATTGCAGAAGAATCAGCTTTTGACCTTTTGTTTAGATTGGATATATTAATTGAGTCTCTGGGAACTACTCTGACTGAGATTTATATGAAACATGGGCTAGTTTGTTGTGCACGTGTGCTCTTTGTAGGGAAGGCATTGAGAGGAATTTATGGGAATAATGAAGACTATGTATTAGCTTTGGAAATGATATCCATGTATTCATGGGATTTGCCCAGGCAATGGGATCCAGGGAAGAACAATATTCTTATGGGAGTTACTGAATATGAACATGATTGGAGAAATCCACTTTCAATCTATGGTTTGCTTAATTTGGTATATGACAGAGGGAAGATTTGGTTCAAAAGCATTTGGGTGCAAGTGATGTCCAACCAGAGTGTATTGGAGGAATCCATTCTTACTCATTTTCCAAGTTCCGAATATTCCTCTGAAGTCAGATAACCAAATCTGATCTGTTGGCTCAACTCAAAGACCTCAAGGCTGAACTCTCTTTGCTATGTGTTGCTAAGGTCACTGGTGGTGCACCCAACAAGCTCTCCAAAATGTAAAAATTGATTCTTTATTGTTCTAATTCTAATGGGTTGATTTTGTTTTGTGTCTTTAAGGTATTTGTGTTAATGATTGATGTGTTTTTTTCTTTGGGGGTTTTGCAATAAGGTGGGAGTTTCTCGATTGCTCAGGTTTTGACAGTGATTTCTCAGAAGCAGAGGCTGCATTGATGGAAGTTTACAAGAACAAGAAGTATTTGCCCCTTGATCTTCACCCAAAGAAGATTAGGGCCATTTGCAGAAGGCTCACCAAGCACCAGGTATTAAACCCTTTTATTCATACTTAATTTCGTATAATTTATGTTAAAGTTCATTGTTATAAACATACACTCCAATCTTTGGATATTCAATCTTACTTGAGTTTAATCTTTCCTTGTAACCTTATTCTCTGATGTTGGAAAACTGACTACATATGTGCAATTTATATCGATTATAAAAATTCTGCAAAAAGAATTCTTTATGAAAATAAAAGATTGCTCTTTATGGAGCTAGCTATTACCCTGTTCGATGTAGCTGCCATAACAGGTCTTAAACCTATAGGCAAGATTTCAACTTCCTTTCTATAGCCTAAAAACTATACTGATCCCAATCTAAACTCCTCCGGTTATAACCAATTAATTTATTCAGAACAATCATTCATCATCGAAGGATGTCTCAAATAGCAAACATGTCGGCTTCCTTTTGTTTTTGCTCCATATGTTTTTATGTCTTTTATTAGAAATCTATTACCATTGGAAAAGCCTTACTTCCCTTGCTAGGCTTCTCCACGAAGGAGCAGAAGTTAGCTTGAGCAAACTCTTTTTAGCTTTGCTTTACTAGTGTTTAAACAAATGTATAACATCCTTTCAAAGAGCTCGTATTTTATTTAAAATTTAGGTGTTATTATTTAGCTCCTTCAACTGGTTGAATGCTATCCACTTTCCAGACTTCCAAGAAATGAGCGTTGCTGCTCAAAATCATCTACAGCACGAGATGATTCCTCATTCATGACAATCATCACAGTCGTTAATCACTCTCTGATTACACGTTCTTGGCCATGGTTTCTCGCTGGCTAGGAAAAAAGAGAGACTATGTTTGTACTCTGAATGGTTTACAAACCCTCTTCATTGTTTAATTTCTTGATGTAGGGTCCGGCATTTTGTTTTAGTGGGGTTGATCACACTTGTACTTCAGTTTGGCTTATGTTTAGACTTGAAGTACTGTACATCGTCTTTTATAATTTTCAAGGGCTAATGCGCTAAGATGGAAAATTGAGTTTATCATATGAAGGAGATGTACCAGCTTGGTCAAGTAGAGACTTTAATTTAGTCTGGCTTCTGTTTAGAATAGTCTTGTTACTTTATGTTTAAATTTGATATATTTAGTGGTGCACTTGTCAACGTTTCATTGTATGATGACATATAATATTACGTTAATGTTTCAAAATATGTTGAGCGAAATTTGATTGTGTTATTGTTGAGAAGGATATAACATAAAAATTAATATTTGAAAATTGTTTTGAATTTTATTGCAAACAGGATACAAAACAATAATAATTTATCAGAGACAATTTTGAGATAGGAATGATGAACAAAAAGAAAAATAAGAGACAGGAAAATTGGTCATCTCTGTAGATACCGAAAAACTATATGGTAGAGACGACAATTAAAGTCGAAATAAGTGGATCCCTCTCAATAAAGATGAAAATTTTATATGTTTGAGATGACAATTTAAAATGAAATTATTCATATGTAGGGGACAAATATCTCGTCTCTAATAGAAACGGATTTGGCTTGTTCTATCATCCACTAAGAACGGCGGATTTTAAACATTTATATTTTTGTTGAAGCATTGTTGTAATTGTTGGCTTTTTTCTTTGACACATCTTATGCTGGAGGGATAGTTTGTTGGTTCTAATATATTCCATTTTGTTATGAATATAAGTAAATAGGGACAGAACAAAGAGAAGGAGAAGAAGAGAGAATAAGGAGGAGAGGTATTTTTATTCACTTATGTGTATCTCCATGTTACAAATGAACTTTATTTATAGGAAAATAGAGTAGCTAATGAACTAAGCTCAATAACTTATTAGTATGGCCCATTAACTCGTTTGCTATTTGGACATCCACTATTAATATTTATAACACTCCCCTTGGATGCTTCATTAAAACCTTACTAAAATAAAACCCAGTGGGAAAAAATTCTAGTGAAGGAAAAAGAGTACAATATCCTTTTGAGTGTGCAATAATCTGCCTCGTTAAAAACTTTACCAGAAAAACCCAATGGGATAAAACCATGGTTAAGGGAAAAAGAGTGCAGAACACATTTATGTCTCCCCCTCATAAAAACAATTATATATGAGATGAAGAAAGTCAAATAATATTTGTTCTAGTTGCTCAAAAGATTTTACTTGCAGCGGCTTTGCTGAAAGATCCGATTTATCTTCATTGTCTTCTTCAAATTTGCAGTACTTGAGAAGTTTCTTCATATTGATTTTGTTACATGAACCCCTTTAAGAAATCGACAATTTTCTTGTATTTGTAAAATCATCATCCTTAATAAAAGAGCATTCTCCACTTCCTTGATTATGTTGTTTCTTTAAGATACAAAACACATGTTTG
>Ga0315914_1008080_pt1 | contig 14243 bp, 14 predicted proteins | sample MpolenodulesMG_FD_203920 | JGI IMG/M metagenome (GOLD analysis project Ga0315914, IMG submission 203920) | Medicago polymorpha root nodule microbial communities from Los Angeles, California, United States - elongated nodules | ecosystem: Host-associated > Plants > Roots > Nodule | place: USA...
GGAGAATGAGAAGGAGAAGGAGAAGGAGGAGGAGGAGGAGGAGAAGGAGGATGAGAAGGAGAAGGAAAAGGGGAAGGAGGAGGAGTAGGAGGAGGAGGAGAAGGAGGAGGAGGGGGAGGAGGAGAAGGAAAAGGAGAAGGAGGAGGATGAGAAGGAGAATGAGGAGGAAGAGGAGGAGGAGGAGAAGGAGAAGGAGAAGGAGAAGAAGAAGAAGAATAAGGAGGAGGAGGAGGAGGAGATAAGTGATTTCGCCTAAGAAGAAGAAGAAATAAGCAAATCTCATTGTCTCATGTTATTCTCTTTTGAATATTAGTCTATCTTATTCTTCTGCTTTAATAAAGTATTGTTACTTATTCTTAACGTGTTTTCTGCTATATTCAGGTGAATGAAAGTCATCGTAACGATATGTGGTGTGATTGTGAGGATTCTTGATGTATGTTTGAGTTTTGTCCGAGTCAAATAAGCCAGTTGCTATTAATTGGTGTTTGTGGAGTTTCTATTCCTCGTCTAGTTGCTTTGTAGTTTTTTTTTTTTTCAGGCTTAGGCCCTTTTTGTTTCCAAAATGAAAATGTACTATAATATAGTGAATATTTAGGCATAACTCTTTCAAAAAATAATTTTATTTGAAAAAAATGCCCCAAATAAAATATTTTAGTGTCTTTTGCTGTGTAGCAAGTGTGAGTTAGAAATCTTGCATTGTTTAAAAAAGTAGAGCTTAAATGTTTTATTAATGAAATACCCTTAGACCTAATACCTCAAGACTTTAGATAAAAGTGAGGTGTCTTTATATTTGTGTTGTTGCTCGAAGTCTAATGTGGATAATTCCTAGGCACTCCTCGTGACCCAATGTGAATAAAAGTGTGGTTTCTCCGTCACTTGAATCGTTGCTTTGACCTCAATATAAATGATCCCTAGACAGTGGTTGTAACCCAATATCTTTCCTCTTTACCTAGAATATTCATGCTGCAAAAGTTACACAAACCCTCATTCCACCAAACTAATCTGAAACGACCCGGATACCTTTCACCTTTCAGATGATAATTTTAGAATTGAAGTCTTATGTAAATCATGATATGTTACATCCCCAGAGTTTCATGTAAGCACCCGTGCACCGAAAGTTAATTAAAATTCTTGTCATCATATTACTTGAAAACATGCATATGAGAAGTGGTCATCATCACAGCCTTCTCAATTCGAATGCTACCAATCAAGATCATGTATAATATGACCTTTTTTTTTATTTCTAATTGGTATTGCAATATGAATAATAACAATATTGTTAAAAATCCGAGGAACAAAATATAAATGACATCCACTTACTAATAATAGTCACTCGAGAATGATCACTATAAGGTCAAATAAAGGAGAATGAAATTATTATATAACATTATGTCAACGAAGGAATTTAAAGCTTTTTGTTCTATTTCTTCCTCATGTTGCCTATAAATACATAACTTTCAGCCATTTCATTTTCATCTATCAATACAATAGTTTCACAATAAGCTATAAGAAAATGAATTCCAAGGGGTTACTTTTTCTAACAATGTTGCTGGCTTCCATCCTTCTCATCTCTGCTGAGAAATCTGATAAAAAAGATGGTAATAATTTCGAGTTTTCCACGCCATTAATTATGAGGATTATTACTTTTTTTTTGGGTAATAAATTATTATTAATTAGTTGTACCACTTTTTCCTTGTGCTTAGGTGAATTATCCATTTTATTTTCATTTTCAAATTTAAATACATATTTTCCATCAAAAAGAATTAGTTGTTCTTGTTCCACTTCCACACCACTTGATAGTAGTTTTTTTTATTTGTATGACCACTCAATAGTTTAAGAATTTGATCAAATGTCAATAAGATTTATTCAAGTTATCATATATAATTTTGGGGCGTCTAATATGAACATGGTTTAAAAAGTGGGTTCAATATTTTTATTAACTTTTAATAAAGCAAGAATTTACCAAGTTTAGTCAAGCCTTTATACGGGTTAATTCCCAAGTCTAGCCAAGCTCTTACATAGGGTTAATTCCCTAAATTTAGAAATTCATCCTTTATTTTACGAATATTTTTACGTTTTATTATTAGCAATTGTGGGCAAGCTTGTGTGGTTATTGTTTTTTTAAGGCGAAGTTTATTTATTGTTATTTACACTTTTAAATCAATGATATATTGACCTAGTCACAATATGAAGATACATATTTTGTATAATGTATTTATTTTTTATTTTTTTTGTAGATAAAGCAAATGGGGTAGATGAAAGCAAATATGGCTATGGAGGTTGGGGTTACGGTGGTCCATGGCGTGGAGGATGGGGTTACGGTGGTCCTTGGCGTGGTGGCTATGGTTGGGGAGGTCCATGGCGTGGCGGCTGGGGTGGTGGTTATGGTGGCTGGCGTGGAGGCTGGGGTGGCGGTTGGCCTAAAGAACACAATGATGCTAATACCAATGCTGAACCTGATAACTAGGCAGGAATTTAACCAAGAGTGGGCTCTTGTTATACCGTGTATCACAATAAATAAAACTTCATGTGAAGTGTAGTTACAAATATAATAAAACAGTTAATCTTGTGTTGTATTGTACTTATTAAGGAATAATATACACGAGTTTAGACATATATATTTTATTATAACATATATACGTATGAGCTTAACAGATATGACCTTAGAAGAAATAATACTTAGAATACATGTCATCCACATGTCACTTAAATATAAAACACTGACATTTGTGATTGTCTCATTTACTCCAAACTACCCAATCCTTCGTAAAGCCCTCCACCATCATCACATGGTATGTCTTACATCGGATAAAATATGATATGAACATGTAATTATAAGTGGGGTCAATCCTTATCTACAGAGCTTGTACACACTTCCTTTTCATCCGACTGCTACACAGTTGAACTACTTATTAATACATAATACAAAATCAATGACGAAGAGATTTTGAATGGTGGCCTAAAATATATTTGCGCCACATTTTGTGGCATGGAATAACAAAATATGATGTATCTGGAAATCATGTATGGGATCATACCCTCATGGTCTTTCATCTTCAGTTGTATGACCATCTTCTCTCCAGCCACCCAATTTATCAATGTCCTCCACTAGTATTTTCCCATCTTTATCTTTGGAAAGATTGTTGACGAGTTCTTGGACGCCTTCTTTCCCCAATGTATTCTTCAAGTACATTGCAGCCGATGCTACCTCCTCATGAGTTACTTTCCCATCATAATCTCTATCCAGAAGCCTCCATCGATCACCAATTTTGGCATCAACTCTTTCTATGAGTGCGGATGACACCTTATCCCGATCATCATCCGACTCAGCAGCATGCTCATGTTCCGCTCGGGCAGCTTTATATGCCTTAAAGGCATCATCTGAACCCTTTTTCTCTACCATGCTGTTATAGAGTTCTATCTCTTTATTAACTAGTGTTAGAAAATCTTCATGCTCTGTACTTACAGACGACGCAGAAGCTAAAACAGCTAATGCACGACTAATTTCACATAGGTGCTCTTTGCTTTCCACTGCTCTGTTTCTAGCAAGTTGATGTGCTTCTTTTGCCGTTGAAATATTCATTTCATTCAAAGCCTTATCTTCCTGCATTTCAAGGAACTCCAGTTTCCTCTTCCTTTCTGAGACAGAATCCTCAAAGGGTAAAGATGTAACTTGTATAGTATCTACAAGCTCATCAGGGAGAGAAGAAATTGTATTCTGTAGTATTTCTTCTGGTTTCGATTTCCTAGACACAATAAATGCCCTTGAAAGTATCAAAAGAGATGATGGTACAGAGTGATTCAAAGATAAGTTGAACCAATCTCGAAGTTGTTGGCGCATTTCTTCAACAGAACGCAACCCAAGCATGCCTCGCTCTCTACAATCTTCCCGGAGTTCAGCCTCTGAAAGGGAATCTACACCTTCTTCTTGAATCAATTTATCATCTTCCTTAATCATCCGTAGACGTTTTTGTAGCATATATCGTAGGTATGCATCAGTTCCAAAAGGATTGATACACATATTTACTAATCGGGGCCTGTTTATATTATCTAGAGTAAGCTCGTCATTAACAACTTAGCAAAACCCAAAATTTCCTCATTAGAGATACTTGAACCTTTTCTAATCATGTTTATAAAGTCATCAAGATCTTCAGCTGTTTTCTTTTCTCCGCTACCGGAGTTTTGAACTTGTTTTGCCATTTCTTTGACTGTATCTTGGAGGAATCTTGCATACTCCATTCTTGCCTTGAGTTTCCTTTTCAATGCTTCCTGTTCTTTCATCTTGTCCTGAAATGTTGATGGCAACATGTTGGGGAATACCTTAAGAAACACAGGCAAGAGTAATTCTATAAAGGGGACAATAATGAAAACTGCAACAGGAACTAGCCTAAAGATATCGACAGTAGTTCATGTCAGTTGCTGTCTCTCCCTTCTAGAGAGACTCTTCCCATTAGCAAGCTTCAACAACAACCTAGAACTGATTCTCACATCAGCCCACAGCAGTTTACAACCCAACCAGTAATGCTTCAATGTCGATATGAACTCGTCTTTCCAGTGAACAAGTTTGTTGGCCTAGTCCTCTATGCTCATGGAAGCAACAGTTCTCAAAGCAGGACCAATCCCTAAAATCACAACCCTAACTCTTTGCACAGCACTCTGCGTGTCTTTCTGCACAACATTCGATTTTGCCAAACCGTTCCCGGAACTACTCGCGTTTGTGAATCGTTGATGAGTAATTGAGTAAATCCTCTTTTGCAGCAGCGATAGAACGAAAAGATGAAATCGAAGATGAAGATTGTGAAATGTTGTTGAGATATTGTTGAATGGAAGTTCTTGTTCTTCTTCTCAATATCGCTCGAGAAGCCATTTTGTTTGATTAAGTAGAATAAGTGATTATTATTATGTGAAGCGTGTGAAGAAGAATGAAGAAAGAACGAAAGAAAAGCACCACCAGAGAATGGTAGAGAAGAAAAGAGAGGTTTAAGGAAGGGGATAAGTGTTTTTTTTAAGATTTTGTCCCTTGCTAATTACCCGTTTTTCCTGTTTACTACTATGTTCAAGTGAATGAAAGTTATTGTAATGATCTATCTACTTGTCATGAAAAAAAATGTGGAGACAACCAAGAAGACAGAAGAAGATTGCATGCTGGCACAGAAGATTTTGATCTTTCTGTTAACTAACTTTTAACTTAGAGATAATCAATGATTTGCAACTTCAATTCTTAGTGGCAATACATTTTTAACTTTTATGCTATATCTAGCATATACATACATTTTTATTATATAATAAAAGTTTTATTCGATAAATAACAGTCTAAATTATAACCTTCCAAAAAAAAATATTTTTCTTTAATAAATTATATACATTTGTATTATTTTTTTTAAAAAAAAGAACATTACATTCGTAAAGATTTTGAAGAAAAAAACAATAGGCTATGTACCACACTTATTTGAATAAACAACTATCAAAAGATAATTTTTAACAACGCATAATAAAATAATACTGTATATAAATCCAATGTTATAAAGTGTTTACAACAGAAGCGCTAGAATTAGCTGTACTATAATAACTCTTTGTAGAAAAAAGTGCTATCTAATCACACCCTTCGATAGCACATTAAGAAAAAAAAGTTATCTAAAGACACCCTAAGACCACGCTTTTTAATTTTAAAAAAGCGCTATTTAAAACGTCATATATTAGCCAAAATAACCTTAAGTAGTAAAAGATGCAACCGGCACAATTTGCCTTTTTTTTCTTTTCAATTTTGTTAAACAACACAAAGCATCCACAATGTTCATCCCTATTCAGTTTTCACTTGTTTAAACTATCTTTCAAATCACCAAGACATTCGTTATACTCGTCTTCGTACCATGCTTCACCAAATTGCTTATCATAGTTCTCTATATCTTAAATTTGCAAGAAATCCATCGGGATACTCATCACTAGACTTCTCTCTCGAGTTTTCACTCAATTCATGATAAATATTGCTTCTAAACATCTTAGCCCACTCCTCGCACATAAATTTCCACTCAATTGATGACCTGATTCAGATTGATACCTATAGAACACATAAGACCAAAAATATCCATTATTTTTAAGTTTTTTGGAAAAAAATCTGAATATTTTTCTAATTTTAAAAAAAAAATTAATGTTTATATAAAAAAATATAAAATTTGGAAAAAAAATTTCGTAATAAACTTTTTTTCCAGAATTTAAAAAAATATTTCATAAATAAAAAATTTCCTTAATTTTTTTATTTTCAATTTTTATAAATTAATATAAATTCATTTATATTATTTTTTGTAAAAAAAAATTGGCACAAATGCCACGTGTACCCTTAAAAAAATAATTATACAGTCAGCACGCCACATAAGTATATATGCACAGTCAGCATGCCACACAGTGTACCACGTCAGCAAATATGCACAGTCATATGGGGAGGGGTGTTTTCCGGAAGAAAAAAAAAGTTTCACATGGATGCAAATCAAACCGAAAATTTTATAAGGGCGAAAACCAGAAATGACTTATATTACAGAGGATGAAAAACACTATTAACCTTATTATTTAATAATAAAAGTCATGATACATAACATAAGTTTAATATAAATTATTGGCCTCTAGGGTTTACCCTATCTAATTCATGGGTTCTCCTCATGACCCAATGTGAATAAAAATGTGGTTTCTCAGCTGTATTGTTGTTTTGACCCCAGTACGAGTGTCCCTAGACTCCTTGGAACCCAACATCTTTCTTTACCTAGATTCATGTTGCTAAAAGTTACACACACCTCATTCCACCAAACTAATCTTAAACGACACTGATTCCTTTCACCTTTCAGATGATAATTTTGGAATTGAAATCTTATGTACATCATGATATGCTACATCCCCTGAGTTTCATGTAAGCACCCGTGCACCGAAAGTTAATTAAAATTCTTGTCATCATATTACTTAAAAATATGCATACGAGAATTGGTCATCATCATCCTTCTCAATTCGAATGCTACCAATCAAGAATTCAAGATTATGTAATATATGACCTTATTTTATTTCTAATTAATTAGTATTGCAATCTGAATAATAACAATTATATTGTAAAAATCCTATGAACAAAATAAAATGGCATCCACTTACTAATAATAGTCACTCGATAATGATCACTGTAAGGTCAAATAAAGGAGAATGAAATTATTATATAACTTTATGTCAACGAAGGAATTTAAAGCTTTTTGTTCTATTTCTTCCTCATCTTGCCTATAAATACGTAACCTTCAGCCATTTCATTTTCATCGATCAATACAATAGTTTCACAATAAGCTATAAGAAAATGAATTCCAAAGGGTTACTTTTTCTAACAATGTTGCTGGCTTCCATCCTTCTCATCTCTTCTGAGAAATCTGATAAAAAAGATGGTAATATTTTCGAGTTTTCCACGCCATTAATTTTGATGATTATTACTTTTTTTTGGGTAATAAATTATTTTTAATTAGTTGTACCACTTTTTCCTTGTGCTTAGGTGAATTATCCATTGTATTTTCCTTTTCAAATTTAATATATACTTTTCATTAAAAAACATAGTTGTTCTATTTGTATGACCACTAGATGGTAGTTTATGAATTTGATCAAATTTTAATAGATTTTATTCATGTTACACTGTAATTTTGGGGCGTCTATTGAACATGGTTTTTATTTTTATTTTTTATCAATATATGAACATGGTTTGAAAGTGGGCTTCACTATTTTTATTAATTTTAATAAAATTAGAATATTACCAAGTTTAGTCAATCCCTTATACGGGGTTAATTCCCTAAATTTAGAAATTGATCCTTTTATTATCTTAAGAATATTTTTACGTTTTATTATTAGCCATTGTGGGCTAGCTGGTGTTTTTATTTTTTATCTTTTTAAGGGGAAGTGTATTTATTTTTATTTTTTTGACAAAAAGTGTATTTATTGTTATTTACACTTTTAAGTCAATGATATATTAATAAATATAACATGTTGACCTAGTCACGATATGAATATACATATTATGTACGGTGTATTTATTTATCTTTTTTGGTTGTAGATAAAGCAAATGGGGTAGATGAAAGCAAATACGGCTATGGTTGGGGTTACGGTGGTCCATGGCGTGGAGGCTATGGTTGGGGTTACGGTGGTCCTTGGCGTGGTGGCTATGGTTGGGGAGGTCCATGGCGTGGCGGCTGGGGCGGTGGTTATGGCGGTTGGCGTGGAGGCTGGGGTGGTGGTTGGCCTAAAGAACACAGTGATGCTAATACTGATGCTGAACCTCATGACTAAGCAAGATATTCAGCTAAGAGTGGGCTCTTGTTATACTATGTATCACAATAAATAAAACTTCATGTGAAGTGTAGTTACAAATATAATAAAACAGTTAATCTTGTGTTGTATTGTACTTATTAAGGAATAATATACACAAGTTTGGACATATATATTTTATTATAACACACACACACATATATATATGGATGATTTTAACAGATGTGACCACAGAAGAAATATCACTTAGAATACATGTTTTTTTAATGAATCAAGAGAGCGAGGAAGCAACAAGAAGCAATTAAACATTCCAACTATGTTGGCATCCCATAGTTGCTCCCATCCTCTACCACTTGCTCTAAAATTTTATTAAAAAAAGGAAAAACTATACAAGAGGGGGGACTAGACCAAAACCCTCAAAAGCTAAAACAAAACAAAGAACATACTAAGGGAAACTAATATTCAGAAGACCATGTATGTTCATGAAAAAATCATGCCTAAGGAAACAAGGTAAGGAATCCCACCAAACAGTATTAGTAATAATAACATACCCCTGCCTAGACAATTGATCTACACAAGCATTCCCTTCTCTATAGATATGTGATGACAAGAAGAATTCCAGATGTAAACAGTTGTGCCAACGGTTTAGAAGCTTGGAAGGAAAGAAGAGGCTTCCGGAAAGCCAAAAGAGGACAATTAGAATACACGTCATCCACATGTCACTTACATATAAAACACTAACATTTGTGGTTGTCTCATTTACTCCAAACTACCCAATCTTTCGTAAAGCCCTCCACCACTACTAGAAATAGAAGACACAGATGCTAAATCTTCTACACATATACCTACCTTACTTGAGATACAAGCTACTTAGTTACACTTAGTATGATCTCTCGTATTAGCATGTAATTAGGTTAAGTGTATTTTACTAGCTTTCTCTATAAATACTTGATATATCTCACGTTTCCATCTATGAGAATGAGACTATTATTCATTTGTTATTTTCCATAACATGATATCTAGAGCCTTTTCTCCCATTTCAATGGAGAAAGTTAGTTACAATGCTTGTTAAGGTTTCATTCTTCATCTTTTTCATTGATTATTCATCAATTTTGCAGAAAATTCTTGCGTTTTTCACAGATTCTTCGCAGATTTTCTTGCTTGTTCTTGTTTCTTAATCTTCGTCTTCTTCGTTATTCTCTGCACTTTTCTTCATCTTTGTTTTTCACCATGCCTTGCCAAAATCAACTAGACACTGAATCTGTTTTCTACGTTCGTACGAGTGAAGGACCAAATTCCGTTCTTGTTGCTCCTCCTCTGGATGGTTCAAATTACCTCGCATGGAGTCATTCCATGATTCGAGCTTTTGGCATGAAAAAAAAAATTGAAGTTCATTGAGGGAGCCATCGAGATTCCTGATGAAGATGACTTGAATCATAATGCATGGGAACGTTGTAATCATCTAATTCATTCTTGGATAATCAATTTTGTTACACCTCAAATTGCACAAACTCTGGTTTTTCATGAAAACGCCATTGATGCTTGGTCAGATCTTAAGGAACGTTTTGCTAAAGCTGATATAATTCGGATTGCTACATTACGATCCAAAATCAACAACTTCAAACAAGGTTCCAAGACTGTGTTAGATTACTTCACTGAAATGAAAACTCTTTGGGAAGAGTTGAATTCACATCATCCCATGCCTCACTGTACTTTTCCTCATCCATGTCGATGTGCAGCCATGAGAGAAGCTCGCAACTATAGGCTTTAAGATCAGGTTATTCAGTTCTTAACTGGTTTAAATGATCAATTCAATGTTGTGAAAACTCAAGTTCTTATGCTTGATCCCCTTCCTTCTATCAACAAGGTTTACACATTGGTTATTTAGGAAGAGAGTTATAATCATTCTCTATCTTCCCCCATTGATGAACCTTTATCTCTTGTTCATAATGTTGATTCACGTAGTCCACAAGGAAGAGGAAGATGGTATTCCAATAATTTCAAGCCACCTAGACATTGTTGTTTTTATGGAAAGAATAACCACACTATTGAATTCTGCTATCAAAAGCATGGACATCCTAATTTTCAGAAGCAGGGTTCTTCTGTCAATGTCTCAAGTAGTACTGATGAAGTTGAGGCACAACCAGGAAGTAGCATTGATGCTTCTTCAATTCCTAGTTCCAATATTTCTCAGGAGAAGTATGATCAACTTGTGACTTGTTACAACAAGTGAATTCACTTCATCCAGCTTCATCACCTTCCTGTGCTAATCACATTCATGCTTCCACTCTTTCTAGTTCAAATTCCTCCAATCGATCAGGTATATCTTCTATATTTTCATGTTCTTTGCAATCTAAGTCTGATATATGGTTATTAGATTATGGTGCTAATGAGCACATTGTTTCTTCTCTTAATTGGTTTACTTCTTATCATAAAATCACTCCTAAACCTGTAAATTTACCTAATGGTTCTAGTGTTTTGGTTGAATATGTTGGTACAATTCACTTTACTTCTCATTTTTACCTTGAAAATGTTCTATTTTCACCCTCATTCACTCTTAACTTGATCTCTATTTCCAAACTTTGTGATTCCTTGAAGTGTTTTGTCACATTTCATAATAATAAATGTTTCTTATAGGATCTTCACTCCCAGAAGATGATTGGTTTCAGTGATCAATTTGAAGGTCTCTATAGATTTGCTTTAGATTTCTTTACTTCTTTGAATAATACTTCTTCTATCAACATTGTTTCCACTAATAAACTCATCACTATTCCACATTCTGTTTATGCACTTTAGGTTAGGTCATGTTTCTCACAAAAGGTTATCTCTTATGTCTCAATTGTATCCAAGTTTATCTTTTGATTCTACTGCTACTTTTGATATTTGTTATTTTGCCAAACAAAAGAAATTACCATTTCTTTTTAGTTCCTTTATTGCTTCTCACAAATTTGAGCTTTTGCATTTTGATAGTTGGGGTCCATTGTATGTGCCTTTTATCCATAATCATAGGTACTTTCTACTATACTTGATGATTATAGTAGATTGTTTGGATTGTGCTTCTAAAATCCAAATCTGAGGTGTCTCAACATGTTAAAAACTTGATTACTCTTATTGAAAACCAGTTTCATGTCACTCCCAAAACTATCAGAACCGATAATGGCTCTGAGTTTTTACTCAATTAATTTTATGCTTCTAAAGGCATCATTCACCACAAATCTTGTGTTGAAACCCCCCAACAAAATGGGAGAGTTGAAAGAAAGCATCAACATCTTTTGAATGTAGGCAAATCCCTTCTTTACCAGTCCAAATTACCTGCATCTTTTTGGTCATATGCTCTTCTACATGCTACATTCATTATCAATAGAGTCACTACCTCACCTCCAAAATAAATCACCATATCAGTTGCTTCATCACCATATACCTGATGCACATTCTTTCAAAGTATTTGGTTCTTTGTGTTACTCATCATCTCTTTAGGCATATAGAATAAAACTGTCAGCTACAGCAAGAAAATCTGTGTTTCTTGGTTATTCCAATTGTTAGAAAGGTTATGTCCTCTTAGACATACACACTAGAGAAATCCATATCTCCATAAATGTCGGTTTTCATGAACATATTTTACCATATCCCTTAAATCCATCCTCAATTACCACTAATTGGGATTATTTTCCCTCGGTTTCTTGTCCATTAAGTCATCCACCACCACCTGACATTTCCAATACTCCACCACCACCACTATTCCCATTTATAGACCCTGAACCACAATTTCATGGTGATTCTCCTTCTACTTTTCCTCTATCACCACATGTCTTAAGAAAATCCACAAGAAATAGTCATCCTCCTATCCGTTTACAAGACTATGTCTGTAATGTTTCACATGCATCTGCATCTTCTAATATTCCGTATCCTATTTCTAATTATATTTCATATACTAATATCTCACCATTGTGCTTTTGCTTTGTCTATTGCTTCCCAAACTGAGCCCACTACATATGTTGAAGCTAATAAATTCACTTGTTGGAAGAAAGCTATGCAATTTGAGATTGCTGCTCTTGAGAATAATGGTACTTGGAAACTAGTTGATTTACCACCTAATGTGAAGCGTGCAGATGGATTTATAAAATCAAACATCATGCAGATGGATCGATTGAAAGGTATAAGGCATTCCTTGTTGCTAAAGGTTATAATCAAGTTTAAGGTATGGATTACTTTGATACTTATTCACCAGTTGCTAAGCTAACTACCGTTAGAACTATGATTGCTTCAGCTTCTATTAATAACTAACACATTCATCAATTAGATGTTAACATGCATTTTTGCATGGTGATCTTCAAGAAGATGTCTACATGCTTGTTCCTCAAGGCATTACCACTTCCAAACCCAATCAAGTCTGCAAGCTCCTCAAGTCACTCTATGGTCTTAAGCAAGCAAGCAGAAAGTGGTATGAAAAACTCACATCTCTCCTTATTCACCATCATTACATTCAATCAACAGCTGGCCATTCTTTATTCATCAAGAAAACTGCTACTTCATTCACAGTTTTATTGATTTATGTTGATGATGTTATCATTGTTGGTGATTCCATTGTTGAATTCTAATTCATCAAAGATACTTTGCATTCTTCATTCAAAATCAAAGATCTTGGCCAGTTGAAATACTTCCCTGGATTAGAGGTTGCTCATTCTTCACAAGGAACATTTTTATACCAAAGAAAATACTGTCTTGACCTTCTCACTGACACAGGTTATCTTTCTTCTAAACCTGCTTCTACACCCTCTGATCCATCTTGCAAGCTTCATACTGATGCTAGCGCACGCTATAATGATGTGCCTTCATACAGAAGATTGATAGGTAGATTGATCTACTTAACCAACACCAGGCCAGACATTAGCTTTGCTACTCAACAACTTAGCTAGTTTCTCACATCTCCTACTGAGAAACACTTCATTGCTGCAACTAGAATCCTCAGATATTTGAAGAAGTGCCTGGTCAGGGTTTGTTCTTCCTAAGACAATCTTCATTGTTTCTTTCTGGATTCTCAGATGCTGATTGGGCTGGATGTTTAGACTCCAGAAGATCAATCTCAGGCCAATGTTTCTTCCTTGGCAAGTCACTCATATCATGGAGAACTAAGAAACAATTGACTGTCTCTAGATCTTTATCAGAAGCTGAGTATGGAGCCTTAGGTGTAGCAACTTGTGAGTTGCAATGGTTACTCTACTTACTCAGAGATCTTCATGTCACCACTATCAAGCTTCATGTCCTTTATTGTGGTAACCAGTGTGCCTTACACATAGCTGCTAATCGAGTCTTTCATGAAAGGACTAAACATCTTGAGATTGACTGTCATTTGGTTAAGCTTCAAGCTGGCATCATGAAATTGCTTCATCTCCCTTCTAAAGATCAGCTAGCAGATTTCTTCACTAAACATCTTTTTCCTCAACCATTCAACACTTTGTTATCCAAGCTGGGAATGCTTAATATCTACCATTCTCCAGCTTGTGAGGGACTATTAGAGATAGAAGAGAAAGATGCTAAAGCTTCTACACATATACCAAGCTTACCTGAGATACAAGCTACTTAGTTACACTTATTCTAATCTCTCATATTAGCATGTAATTAGGTTAAGTGTATTTTACTAGATTTCTCTATAAATACTTGATGTATCTCACTTTTCCATCTATGAGAATGAGACTATTATTCATTTGTTATTTTCCATAACAACCACCATCACATGGTATGTCTCACATTGGATAAAATATGACCTGAACATGTAATTATAAGTGGGGTCAATCTTTATCTAACAAGTCGGTTTTGTTGGATTGCATAAGACCTCACCACGATGTTGCGAAATCAACCTTAATCGAATCACACCAATGAAATAAAACAAAGATGTGTGGAGCAAAAGATAGTGGTAATCCTAGGTCTAAGTGTCTTCAAGCAATAACACACACAAAGAGCTTAAT
>Ga0315914_1008081_pt1 | contig 14243 bp, 9 predicted proteins | sample MpolenodulesMG_FD_203920 | JGI IMG/M metagenome (GOLD analysis project Ga0315914, IMG submission 203920) | Medicago polymorpha root nodule microbial communities from Los Angeles, California, United States - elongated nodules | ecosystem: Host-associated > Plants > Roots > Nodule | place: USA...
TTTTTTTTTTTTTTTTTTTTCTTAAAGAAGATTTTCCAACTTCATTCTTGGTATAAATGGTTCATTTCTTTTGATTATTTCTTTAAGTTTCCCATTTCTCTTCACAGTCGAGTCCCTCTCGACACACGCACACACACGAGGTCCAACACATTCGACCAAATTAATAGGAATCCATGAAAGAGAAATCATTGAGGGAGAGTACTCCGAGAATTTCCCCTTCAAACAAATGATTTCCCTTGTCATGCAAGAATCTAAGTTAACTAAATGACTCCCTCCATTCTGATTACCATTTTTTATTGAACTATTCCCCTCCAAGCAACTAGCTTAATTTATAATATCTTTTTGTGATATGCTTGTCTTTGAATTTACTGCTCTGTTTTTGAATTACCTCCCTCAATATCAGAGATGAAATTTTTATATTGGTTGAGAACCCAGCATATATTTTTTGCCTTCACTAGTAACCAGAGGCGAAGCTATGCATGCAAATGGGGTAGCCATTTTTTTATTTGAATAATTTAGTATATTTTGCAATTAGCTACCACAATAATATCTGCTTAGCTTCCACAAATGAGTTTATTTGTCAAAAACTAGTAGAAATAGGAAAGCTTAAAGATATCCACTTGTTTGATAGATGTATTTCGTCTTATTTTGACACTTTCGATTTCTTAAACAACTACAAAGAGAGCTTTGCTAACAGTAAAATTTGTCATTATTAACACAAAATATATTTTATTTATTTAGATTTGGCCCACTCGTGAAAAACTGTCTAGCTTCGCCACTGCTAGTAACAATCTCATTGTCTGAGTCTACTTTTTGTTTGCTTTTTGAAACAAGTAATGTTTTCGTCTAATTTTAGTATGTGCCGAGTATCATTTTGTGCTATATTTTTAGGGTTATCTTGCACAAGTACTTGCCTTTCAATATCAGCATCCTATCATTGCAATTGATGCATGTTCTCACCATGGGATGGTCACCGATGCACGGGCAGAGCGGATTAAGAAGCACTACACATCACAGATGGTAAAATCTGGGTATGTCCTTCAATCTTCATCTTAATTACTGTAATGTGACCTTGTATAGGGAGTACCTACCATTTTCTTAATGATATTTGTAATGACTGACAAATATATGAGCAGGCAAGAAGTGAACCTTTTGGATGTTAGGAATTCCAAGCATAATTTTAAATTATCACACCATGACTTTATTGTTTGAAATGAAAACTATGAACGTGAGGGTTCTAGTATGTTTATGTTTGGGCAAGTAATTTCAATTTGAATATGCTTTGGTAATTGTTCAAAGTTGACCTTATTGTTTCTTTGATCTCCTCAGTTTTATTTTTTCGTTCTAAGGATTCATTTGTCTGTACATTTGTTTTTGCTCTAGATTAGGTGTGCAGAATTTGAATGTGCCGAAGACAATCACATGCCGTGTGTTGTCCATTGAATCTTTGAAAACCTTGGTTGAAACATCTGTGCCTAGAGATGATTGTGATCAATCCATCTTAAAGGGGGAAAATCAAGAAGATAAAGGGAAACTACGTTGTCCCAGTGACGCAAACAACAGGCCTTCAACCGTTCTTGCAGGGCTTCATGCCTGCGGTGATCTTTCAGTGATTATGCTGAAGTGAGTTTCAAAATATGACCGAGCTTCTTTTTCTCTACCATGCTTGTCAACTCATATTAGTTGTTTCTAATTTTTCTATCATTCTCGAATTTTTTTATCTTTTTTTTTTGAAATGGCAAAATTTATCTCGACGTGTAAGTGCAAGATGCACTAAAAGACTCGCGGTAAACCGGGGAAAAAATTACAAGGAGGTTCCGCATATATACGGAACACCGAAACACCACTAAAAAACCCCTAGAAAAACCTCGGAAACAGGTTGTGAGATATCAGAAAAACGGTTGACAAACTCTAAACTACCGCTAAACAGTAAACACTCATAACAACTCTAAACCACTCCAATCTAACAAATACCTTTGGAAACGGATACATAGTCAACCAAGTTGAGGTAACTTAAGCCACTTAATGACTTGAAATCTTGTATTTTTGCACAATTATCAGTAGGATGTCATAGTCGAATTACATCCGAGTTATTACATCGGTCCTTATGTCGAAGTGACGTCTTCTCCTTGAATTTAATGCACTATTAACTTTATTAACATTTTTGTCCGTATATAACTTGTTAACTTCCTGTTTATAGCATTGCCATTTTTCTGTGTATGTTTCCTTATTATGTATTATCTGCATTCAACATTCTTGTAATTGTTCGGTTCCAATCCTTTTTCTATAGGACTTTCTTAGCCTGCAGAGATGTTAAAGCTGTTGTTAGTATTGGTTGTTGTTACAATCTACTATCTGAAGAAAGCATTGGCGATGGTGAATCTCAATGTGGATTTCCAACGAGTCATGCTGTGAGATCCACTGGCTTATCACTTGGAAAAAGTGCACGTGATCTTGCTTGCCAGGTACATGGTCTTGCTGGTCCTCTTTCCACCCTCTATTTACAAGCATGGCATAGGGAGGAAAAAATAGTTGGAAGAAAACTGCTAAACTGTCACTTATTTTTAACATAATCCCATTAGGAGTCTTGGGGATTTACGTAACATGGTAGAATGAGCACCATTTATGAAAAATATAAATTAAGTATCAAGATTTATATGTTCTTCATCATCTCAAAAACACTTGTTAAGTATTACATTTTCCCTATGATAATGAGTTTCACAAAAATAACTTAGTGACATCATTATACAATTTGAACACTGTGTTTATTTACAAAGAGATTCTAAAAAAAAAGAACTATTGAACTATGTCTTTCACCTTCAATCCATCCATGTATCGCCCATAAGATTGAATTAAAAAGAAGAATCCAAATGCTGAGAAGGATCTAATCAATTTAAAGCCATTGGTTCCAACCATGTCCCTTTTCATGTCCAGTTGAATGGTAGTGTTGGCTAGGTGTTGGAGCCATATCCAAGCGTGCCGTTAACGTGTCGGAAAAAAAATTGATTATGGTCACAGTGGGAAAAAAAAATTGTATTTCGAATCTGGCTGGAATGGTGCTGCATAGGCTAGCTTACTTAATTAACACAAATAGAATACAACCCTTAGCCCACCATTAATTATGTTTTCTGCTGCTCCTGCACCACTTTTAGGATGAGGAGTACCAAACTACACTGGCTCATGTAGAACAAAAGACATTTTCTATTCAAACTGAAATTAAAATATACTGGTCCTGACTTCCCTGCAATAATTGTGTTAAATTTATATCTTAGTTTTTACACTCTAAGTTTTAATGTTTAAGTCATGTGAGAGAAATTTACTGCATTATCTTCATTTTATCTTTTTAGAGTGCAGAGAGATGGAGGAGCCTTGATATTCATGCTGGCATTCACAACTTTGAGTTACATGCTTTTCGTGCTGCTTTTCAAATGGTACTGAATTATAACTTAGTTATTGCGTGCTAGTTTTAACTTCCTTTACTGCAAGTGGCATAATCTTGCTCTTCATATAAAAAATATACATAATTGCTTTCGTTGCTAAACATTAATAGTCAAATCAAATGTACTAAAGTCCCAAACAATGTAATTAATAAGATTACAAGATCCAATTTATCCCACCAGACTAGATCGACTTTGCTAAGCTTATCAATTTTTCCCCGTATGGTGGCTAGGATAAACTATGTTATCCAATTTTTAGCTAAGTTTTTGTTGTTTCAATAGACTCGAATAAGCTTATTCTGCCGGCATTGGGTTAGAGATGAGTTGGACAAGCTACAGATTTTTCTCCCTTTTTATCCTATTCCCTTCCTTTCTTTTCTTTTCTCTTCCTCCCTTTCGCAGTGGCACTTGCCACTCGGCACCCCCACTATTGCTGCCAATGCCCTCCACCAATGCTCCTACTTCCTGGCAACCTCCACCTGGGTTGTCATTGTCATGGATAATGAAATACAGAGTTCATTTTTCTATCTGAACTTTTGTAGAAATATGAACAAATGAAGAGACATAATCAAAATGGTGTAATTTATAGGCATTTGGTTAATGAAGATTGCAACTCTTGGAATGGTCATAATCACTTCCCACTCAAAAAGTCATTAACCATTCTTAATTTTGCAAAGTAGGCCACCAAAACATGGCCCTTCACATATTCAACCTGTCCGTTTGGTACCACACCGTTTGAGATAATTGCATGTACCAATTGCATCCATAACGACATGCATATGAGGTGGGGTCCATTCTGGAAAGCCAAAAGTTTTTTTTTTTTTTTGAAGGATGGAAAGCCAAAAGTTGGTTTTCAACTTTTGGTTAGTTTTCAGTTTTTCCATTCCAATTGGCGTGTTATGTTGCCTATTGTACTCCCAAACGTCACATCAAAGAGCAACAGCCGATGCCTGCTGCGGGACAGATGGCATCATTATCCATCTGTCCCGTAGCAGGCATCGGCTGTCGCTCTTTGATGCGACATTTGGGAGAAAATCCTACAATAGGCAACATAACACGCCAATTGGAATGGAAAACTGAAAACTAACCATAAGTTGAAAACCAACTTTTGGCTTTCCATCCTTCAAAAAAAAAAAAAACTTTTGGCTTTCTAGAATTGACCCCACCTCATACGCATGGCGTTATGGATGCAATTGGTACATGCAATTATCTCAAACGGTGTGGTACCAAACGGACGGTGTGGATATGTGAGGGGCCATGTTTTGAATAATGGATGGACTCTTTGGTGGCCCGCTTTGGAAAATTAAGAATGGTTAATGAATTTGTGAGTGGTAAGTGATTATGACCATTCCAAGAGTTGCAATCTTCATTAACCAAATGCCTATAAATTACACCATTCTGATTATGTCTCTTCATTCGTTCATATTTCTACAAAATTCTGATTATGACCACTTTAACGAAGAAGAAATTCTTACTTTTTCTGATCTCAATTATTGCTTGAATCTAAAATTTGCTGTGTTGTCTTTTGCTCCAATTTTCTTTTGATTTTTTGTTATTGGAGTATATTAGAAAATGGAGGAATTTTTAAGCTAGAGTTCTAACCATTTTTCTGTTTAGTGAGGAGATTAAGGCACCAGTATTTTATATAGGATTTCTTAGACTGACGTTTATAAGAATTGGTGTGTTGCACTAATGGTTTTTCTATTTGTTTCATCTCTCTTTCTTTTGCTTGTAGGCGTATGCCTTGTTCTTCTTGTAGTATTTTCCTTTTCTTTCATGCCCTCCCCTCCTTATACGAGAAAATTATAAAAGTCTTTTGCCCACTTTTTTATGTTTTGAATTTATATCATAACTTTTATTTGGTTGGGAAATGTTATTCTAGTTAATATTCAATGGAGTTTCATATTATAATTTTGTTTTTTTCAAAAAAAATATTATAATTTTGTTTTGATTTTTTTTAATTGAATAATTTACATACAGACATGCAAAAAATTGTTGGTAAGGGCTCAGCCATCTTCATTGTACTTGTTATATATTAAGGGAAATACCATGTATCTGTTATCTCTATTTTATTTTGGAATTGTACCATCTTGAGACGGTACAACTTGGAAATTGGAAAATGACAATTAATTGAAATGAAGTAGATGATATGTGGAGAAATATTTGTAGTATTATAACTCTTGTCTGGCTAGTCCTCTACAATTCACTTTCTTTTTGCTTAATACCCATCATGGTGAAGAGGCATTATGTATTGTATTCTACAAAATATAGGGCATTGAGACCAACATCCTTCTCAAAATTTACCCAAATTACAATAGACACTCAAAATTTACCCAAATTACAATAGACAAACACAGTGCATACAAACCCCAAAATATCACTATAATGTAGTTCATTATACTATTGCATTCTCCTCCAGGAATTGGATATAACTCCTTTTCTAGTGGTTCTTCACAAAAAAGACTCATTCCCTCCCCCCCCAATTTACTTCCTCTCTGCTGTCAATTTATATATGTACATTTTTTACTTCTAAAGGTTCTTTCTAAATATTATCCGGAAGTTGCGATGAGTGCTCCTTCAATTGGGCGTAAAGGGAAGGCTCTGCGTAGGAGAAACCAAAGGAGATCTGCAGAGACCGAGCTGCACCTTAAAGGAAGTACTTGTTACACGAGACAAAATTTCCCTGCTGTAGTGCCTGCTCAATCAAAAGCTGGTATTGAAAATCCTTTTTCCTGTTTATCTTCTTTCCAACACCTAAAAATGATAGAATATACAAAAAATTGAGATGAATAGAGATGGTAGTCATGATCTTAAAACTACGGGATAATCTTCTTAGCCTCAAATCTAATAATGGATTTTCAATGGGGCTTCTTCGATGGATATGCAGAGAGTTGCTTACTGCATTTGTTAGTCTTGATTGCCCAGTTCATTTATTTTTTGTTATCTTTTAGCAGGATACCTTTTTGTTTGATATTGTACTGTGTCTCTTCTTGCTAATAACTTTTATCTATTATCCTAAAACACTAGGTAAGATCTTTCTGCTGCTACAGAAGCAGACTGTAAAAGTTGATACATGTGACAGGATATTCACCCACATGTTTAATTAAAATAACTTTTAATCTGACGATGCCGGCATTTGAATCACTGATATATATATATATATATGCTTAATCTTTGTCAATGTGTTGCAGAAGGGACTTTCGGCTCTGCATCAGAAACACAAACCTTATCTGGTGAAATTTCCAATGAAAGCGCTGAATATGAAGGGATTAAAATTGATAACAAATTCTCAAATTTTGAGAATTTCTGCCAGTCTGGATTGTCTCATCTTGGAATTAAACATTCACATGATGTAAACCTGGAAGGCATATGGAAGGAAGCAGAACCATTTTCTGTACGTCAATTTCAATTTCTTATATTATTTCGAACTATTATCACGATAGTGCTCATAGGTTCTATTTTTACTTGGTCTAGGATTTTATTTTATTTTTAACAGTTTTTGCCTGTTGCTTATTTATGGTTTCTTTTTCTACTTTTAAATTTTAATGCAATTTTAAAAATACTGTTTATAATCAGTATTCAGCAGGATTTGAATGTGAAACTTCATGTGTCCCTCTGATTGAATTATTTTGTTTGTTTGGTTGGAAATGGTTTCCTTTTGATGAGAGGAAACAATGGTTGACTTTGAGTGCATAGCTTAGTTTAATGACTTAGTTTACACATTCAGTTTTGACATCAGTATTAAGTTGTTTAAGCTTGAAAGTATGTGTACGTAAACATAAGAATTGAACTTTCTTGTGTTGAATGAGATGTAGCGATGGTAGACAGATTGGTTAGACGCTTCATTGAATTCTAAAGTCATTTAGGATCAGATATATTTGTTTATATGACATTTCTATCAATTGATAATTCTTTCTTGTCTTGTGTTGGCAATCCATATAATTGTGCTGATAAAATAAAGTTCTCTCCAAAATTAAAATAAAATTGTTACAAGTTATAACTGCATTTGGAACAATGTTAACTAGAATTCCAATAAAAGCAAAGTTTTATGCTGTAATCTAAGTAATAAATTGAACTATCTTGTATTTATTAATTTAGTAATTTTGTACAGGACCTTATAGGACCATATTGGTCTCTCAGAGCTGCTTTAGGGCCTCTTTTGGAAACTCTTATTCTGCTTGATAGGTTATTGTTTCTTCAAGAGCATGGTAATGCATTGGAAGCCTACCTGTTGCCAATATTTGACCCAAATATATCTCCCAGAAATGTGGCTATAATTGCAAAAAAGATTGACAAAGATTTAAGATCATCCTGACACTGAAAGGTAATATGTCCACGTGCATCATTTATGTGTATCTCCATCCCATACCTAATCACATCTCCTTGAATGTCCTTTTACTTCATTGTTCTGTTGTTGCATTACTTTGTAGCAGAATATAACCACTGTTATTTTTTTGAAACAAAAAAAAAGGCGTGAAGCATCTGTCTTCAATTATAAATGACTCATCATCAAAATGATTTTTTTTTTCCTTTTCTCACATGTTGATAGTATTTAATCTCTTAAACAATTTAACGTACCAATGTTCTCCATATCATCTTAGGTGAAGAATGTAAATTCTTGTGGCACAAGGTCCTGATGCTGCTGCCATGGTTCAATACCCCACTATCTTGATAGTTCAGTTAATTCTCAAGATCATATAGGGTGAAGGTCAAGTTCATAGGGGACAGCGCTGCAATCCAAATCGTGCTGTCATCATTCAATCCCACTATTCCCCTCTCGTTGGAAAAAGGGTGTTGTTACTCAACTCAGGTTCCAGTTGGTCTCACATCACAAGAAGTTACTTTGTAATCATTATTCATATGTAGTCCCATAATAGCTAGCTTGGCAATTAACTAAAATGATACAAGCTTATAGAGTATTTACGCCCGTTTTATTTAGTTATGAAGTTACCGGATTCTTTGAATGCTATCATTATTTTTGTTTTCCTTTCGCTTTTGGTCATAGGGTTTTGGACTGATTTTTTTTAAAGTATTGTGCATTCTCAATATATATTGCTATAAGTAGTTTTCATGGGCTGAGACTATGTAATAGATGCAGGGGTCAAAGTGCCTAGTTCTTTGAGAAGCTGAAAGTTTAGCCAACACTTTTTGTTCAGTGCAACTTCATTTATTTTTACAGTTAGTGTGACTTCATTAAAACAATGTTTTCCTTCGGTATCCATCTTTTCTAGAAGTATGTTTGTTCCTGCTGATTCACTTCAGCAATTGATTGTTATATTTGGTTTGCAATATTTTTCTGATGGTTTACAGATACTTTTAAGAAAGACCTAGAACATTATTAAGAAATATAAGTTATTTATGATTTCTATTGAAATATGATATTTGATAGAATATTATGCATCGTTTGATCCATGTACCCGATTTCACTTAATGGGATAAGGCTCGGTTTTTGTTGTTATACAAATACTTTTAAACCCTTATTCTAGGTGGTTTTTTCCCTCAAACTAAAAGGCCTACTAAAGTAATGCGTTCCGTAGTAGAAATACTATTGGATGACTTTGACTCTATATGATTAAGTTTGAAATAAGGACATCGAAAGAAAATATGGTTTTAACGAAGTTACTTGTAGTAAATAGCGTTTTGGCCAACCTATCATTTTCTCAAGGATTTTAGTAAAATAAGGTTTGAGTATTGCCAGCAACTAGTTAGAGAATAAAATAGTGTGTATTGAAAAATGTGTGTTAGAGAATGCGTTCTTAACATTATTCATATGGTTTTAATGAAAGATATTAATGGAAGATCCTTTGAGAAACTGATGGCTTGTAAAACAATGAAAGGAGTACTAGTAGTTGCATGTAGATGAACACTCTTGTAATGGTATAAGCTGTAGCATGACTGATAAATAAACTCATTTTCCAAATATCAAAAACTAGAATGTGATGTTTCATGTCTAACAAAAAGCAATATTATCATGTAATAATAATGAGATAATAATTTTGTCAAATAAAATAATGAGTTACAGTAATACTAATTTTTATAACTCTGCCTCTTAAAAAAACTTGGTTCTATTCTACTCATTAGGTAATTGAAATGGTAAGAATTGAAGTTTATAAGTAGACTAATTTAAAAGGGAGAGTTGTCCCACTTACGCTGTCTTTTCACCTTGGCCTTGTCTTCTAAATTTTTTATATAACTAAGCTAATCCCTCTGTGACTCACTCCCTCTCCGGTCTTCATTAGAGCTTAACTTTTCTATTATAGGTTTTAGCTCATTTTTTAGTAGTTCCTCTATGTCACTTCACTAAGCTTTTGTTACACATTTCTATTTTATTTTGGTATGCCACGCCCCAATACTTGCTCTCCATCTCGGATTCTACCTCATTCCACTCCAACTTGATACTACGCAAGAAATAGCACTGCTCTTAAATCAGATATCCAGACTCAAATTTTCATCACAAAAGTTCGCTTCAATTATGATAAATTGTAGAGAAATGTTAGCAACACATGTTTTAACAAACACTATCTTTGATTGATTAAAATGCACATGAGACTCACTAAATTTATACAAGACTCATTAAATTTAGTGGGACCCATATGAATAGTTAATTGAAATGAAATGAAAAAGTTAACAGAAGTTGTTTCACGTAAGTCTTCTTTAGTAAAAATCACATTTTTTTATAAATATTTAATTCTTCTTTAGAGATTTCATAAAAATTTAAATTGTAAACTATTATATAAAGATAAATGATATCATATAGGATGTTGTTGGAATTGTTTCGATAAATATTTTCACAATATTAAATCAAAATTTTCTACTATGAAATTTTTATTATTTAGTTGTGAATTGCTCTAGAAAGAATGGGTCATAGAATCCATGATTTGTTGGAACGATAGTTCAGTTGAGCAATGCTAGGGGTCTAAAGAGCAATTTTCCAACCTGCATCCTCAACGTGATTGGGCTTTGGTCCAGACAGAAAAGCCCAAAAGCTAAACCCTCTAAACCCTAATTCCTCTTCTCAAAAACGTTCATTCCTCTTCTCAAAATTTCTGCCATAACCACCGAAACTCAACCTACCATGGCCACCACCGTAACCACCAACGCCGACACTGTCGCAAAAGCCGTAGACTCTCTTCTCAAATGGCGCAAATCACGATTAGAAACTGAAAAACCCAAACTCTTCGACGAAGACGAAGAATTCGTTTACCTCATCTTAACCCTAAAGAAAATCCCATCAAAAGGTCGCGTTAACCCTCATAAAATCCCAATCCCTCACTCTCTCATCTCCGCAGCGTCGGAACAGTGTCTCATCATTGATGACAGAGCTAACAAACCTTCTCGTATCACCAAAGATGAAGCTCAGAAGAAAGTTCAATCGGAATCGATTCCTATTTCGAAGATTCTCAAGCTTTCGAAGCTCATGACGGATTATCGTCCGTTCGAGGCGAAAAGGAAGTTATGTAATTCTTATGATTTGTTTTTTGCTGATAAAGCTATTGTGCCGTTGTTGCCGAGGTTATTGGGGAAGCAGTTTTTTAAGAAGAGGAAAATTCCGGTGCAGGTGGATTTGCAGAAGAAGAATTGGAAGGAGCAGATTGAGAAGGCTTGTTGTTCTGCTTTGTTGTTTTTGAGGACTGGGACTTGTAGTGTGGTGAAGGTGGCTAAGTTGAGTATGGAGAGGGATGAGATTGTTGAGAATGTTGTTGCTGCTATGGAGGGTGTTGTCGAGGTTTTACCGAAGAAATGGGGGGTTGTTAGGTCTTTTCATGTTAAGTTGTTGGAGTCTCTTGCTTTGCCGGTTTATCAGGCTGTTCCGGATGTTAGGTTGAAGATTGAGGGTGTTAAGGATTTGGAGGATAAGTTGGTGCAGGATGAGAAGAAGGTGAAAGACGAGAAGAAGAGTAAGAAGAAAGGGAGGATTCATGAGATTAAATATATGGATGATAGGATGAGTTCAGATGGTGATGATCGCAGTGTTGATATTGATCTTGACGATGATATCGATGATGTTGTTGGTGGTGGTGGTGATAAGGTTGATGATGATAGTGAGAATGGTGAAATCGAGAGTGGAGTGTTGGTGAGTAAGAAGAGGAAGAAAGGAGTGAAAAAAGAGGATTCTAGTGAGTTGGGAAGTGTGAAAGCATTGAAGGGATCTGCTAAGAGGAAGAAGAAAGATGGGTTGGATGTGAAGGCTGCAGAAGAAGGTTCGATTGAGAACAGTGAAAGGAAAAAGAAGTCATCCGTGAAGGAAAAGGGTTCAGAGAAGAAGAATAGCAAAAGGGGGGTGGCTGAGTTGGCTGTGCAATGCGATCTTGAAGAAATGATGATCATGAAGAGCAAAAAGGAATTATTGGTCAAGGATGAGGGTTCCGACAAGAAGAAGAGAAAGACGGTAGATGTGAAGGTCAAGGGTAAGAAAAGTAAGAAGGCTCTATGATGTGTGACTGTTGTTGATGTTGGAGAGATTTTGTTGTTACAATTTATTACTTGATGTGGCTCTGTGCAATGGCAAATTTTGTTTTCTTAGAATATTATCTTATTTATTGTATTTTGTTTTTGGTTATAATGATGTTTACTATTTCAATTGTACTCTGTTTAAGCTTTAGAATGGTTCTCTACAGTCAAAACTCAACATTGTTTCTCATTTTACAGTGATATTAAGTTATTTTAGTCTTTTCAATACTGTCACTGCCATAAATATATGAATTGGGTGAAGTAATTTTCAACAATTCCTGCTAAATGTATGTTTTCCCTGATCTTTGCTCTTAATTTGCTTGCCTGTACATTGTGTTGTGCTGTAAGTTGCAATGGCATTGGCAATCATGTTGCTTCAGAATACGTTTTCAATTCTGCTTATGTTTGACAATATTTCTGAAATTTTTGACCTCTAATACAAACATAGGAAGATGATTTCAATCAGCAGTAAATCATTTTTCTGTCAAACGAAATAGCTCCATGATGAAAACTGAGTTTAACAAAATCCGTGTCTTTCAATTCTTGTTTGTTTTTGTTTGCCTTGTTCAGACTTTCCTTTGACTGCAATTCCTCATTTATTCCAATGAATGTATAAATGATCTCATTCCTGTAAATATAACGTACATCCTATTTGAATTTGTACTTTTTTGATGTTGCGGTGATTTCATAATGTGGATTCTACGAAAACTTACTGTCTTTTGATGAAATTGATGATTATTGTAGTATATAATTCAGCTAAATATTGTCAGTGTTGACATGTAATTTAAACTTGTAGAAATGATTTTGGATGTGAATAGTAATCTTCTCTATTTCTCCTCTCTAAATGTTAAAAAACTGGGTTATTAGGAATTCCTGGTTCTCAATTGTCTATTTGTCCTGTCCTGAAATCTATCAATAGCCTCAATTGATTGAAGATAGAAGGATAATTGCCTGTTACTCAGCCTGTTAAGTTAGAAGCTATATCTTTAGTTGACTATTCATTCACATATTCTTTGTGATACTTGCATTATTTGCTGGGCTGAGAGTTTAGTGTTTCTATGCTTTGATTTCACTGCCATGGTGGTGATGGGTTGCTTGTGTAAGCTCTTGCATCTTCCATCCTACAAAGTTTTGGAAAGGAAAGAGATCTGGGAGCTTTTGGTACTCCGCAAAGAAGGAAGACCTGAATTTTTTTTATCCTTTTGTGAAAGAAACTTTTGGTCTTGTGTATGAAATCAAAGCACTGACTTGGTTTTGGGCGTTGAGTAGATAGCTTCTTTCCTCTTTTATGAGTGGACTTGGAATCCTAGAGAAGGTCTAAATAGAAGATGAAGTGCGCTGTTTTTTGGATCTGCTATGTGGTCTGTTTTCGGCCCTTAGAGCTGTTACGTGGCAGGTATTTTGTGTTGCTGTTCAGTGTGTTGGGAGGGGTTTTGTGTATAGGACATGTTTTTTGGATAAGTTTGTTTTGATCCCCTTCCTGTTGCTGTGTCTGTTTTTTCTGCGCAGGACCTTCTGCTGTTTCGGTTCTCGGCGAGCAGGGGGTGGGTTTTGCTGTAACAGTTTGCCTATTTGCACTTCTTGTGCTAGGCCTTTTCAATATATATATGCGGATTAAAAAAAAAAAACTTTTGGTCTTGTGATGAATGGTTTTATTTCTAGAGTTGACATTTTTATATGTTTTATTTTTTAGCATAAAAATGTCTTTTTGTTTGTTGTGTTTTCATAGTTTACTCTGTTGAAGATTTTGTCCGCTGTCATGGTGGTGGTTATTCTGTTGAAGATATTAGGTATTTAAAGAAAGGCTCAAAAGATTGAAAAGTCATGATGGTGATTTCAGTTTTTAGACTTTCTCTGATTTGAATTCACTGCCACATACATGGGTTCTAGTAAATACATGGTTTTCTAGCATATACATTTGTTCTGTTTTTTTGTTCTGTAATATCTTTTATGGTTGTTTCTGTGACGGATTGATAATATTGGTAGTAGGGTCAGCACCAATTGCTAGTTGAAGATATTACATATTCTTCTGCACTGTGGTTTGGCGTCTGGGGTGTGTGGAGGGAAGGTGGAATTTTTCTTTTATTATGCCTCCTAACCTGTTTATTCATTGGGCCTGTTGGAGTCGGATGGAATCAAGGAAAAGATTGAAGCAGGGTTTGTGGTTGATTTGGCATATGATCATTTGGGTCTCGTGGAAGGCGAGGAACGAGAGAATCTTTAGCAATGGTATCCATCTTTTCTAGAAGTATGTTTGTTCCTGCTGATTCACTTCAGCAATTGATTGTTATATTTGGTTTGCAATATTTTTCTGATGGTTTACAGATACTTTTAAGAAAGACCTAGAACATTATT